>Ga0307373_10002192_pt1 | contig 35466 bp, 32 predicted proteins | sample OX2MG_FD_202534 | JGI IMG/M metagenome (GOLD analysis project Ga0307373, IMG submission 202534) | Soil microbial communities from Risofladan, Vaasa, Finland - OX-2 | ecosystem: Environmental > Terrestrial > Soil > Coastal area > Acid sulfate soil | place: Finland: Risofladan, Vaasa | collected...
GATCGTGGTACGCCCGCTCCCCCATCACGAACGTCCGCAACGCCGAGTGCCCGATGTAGCCCGCGAGGTTCACCGCTTTCGGCGTGGCATCGACGGCATCGAGAAAGTCGGAGAAGTTGCGCCACCCCCAGGGCACACCGAGTTCGAGGTCGCCCCGTGAGATGTCCTCGGCCCGCTCGATACTTCGTATGGCCAGCTCCTCGGTGCCCGGCTGGACCGGAGCCAGGGTGAAGCCGCAGTTCCCCATCACCAGGGTGGTGACCCCGTGCATCGATACCGGCGTGGCCAGCGGGTCCCAAAAGATCTGCGCGTCCATATGCGCGTGGCCATCGATGAAGCCGGGGCAGACGAGCATCCCGGTGGCGTCGATCTCGCGCCGGCCGTGGTCCTCGACGGCGCCGACCCCGACGATGACCCCCTCGTTGACCCCCACGTCGCCGATCCGTCCCGCGGCACCGGAACCGTCGACCACCGTGCCACCCCTGATGACGAGGTCGATGCCCATCTTCTCAGTCTGCCCGATGCGCGTCGCCCGGACACCGCCCGGGCCCTTTACAGGACCCCGGAAAAGTGATATCACTTTGATAGTGTCGGGTCGGACCGGCGCTCCAGGTTCCAGGAGGTTCCTCGATGAGCACAGCAACCGAGAGCACCACTCTTGCGCCCCGGCGCTTCACCGCAGTCGATGAACGAGAACTGGGTTCGGGGCCAGGGATTGCGGTCCTGATCGCTTCGCTGGCCGCCTATCTCGGTGGCATCCTGCTCGCCCGCGCGGGCGGGGTGGCCCAAGTGTGGACCGCAGTGGGGCTGTTCGTGCTGGGGACCGGCGGTCTGACCGGGCTCACCGCCATCAAGCCGGGCGAAGTGCGCGTCGTGCAGCTCTTCGGGGGGTACCGGGGGACCGTGCGCACGACCGGCTTGCGCTGGGTGAACCTCTTTGCCGTCCGTCGCAGGGTTTCGGTGCGGATCCGCAACAAGGAGACCCCGACGGTGAAGGTCAACGATGCGGACGGCAACCCCATCGAGATCGCCGCCGTCGTGGTCTGGCAGGTGCGCGACACCGCCCGTGCGACCTACGGCGTCGAGAACTTTGTCGCCTTCGTCGACATCCAGAGCGAGGCCGCCCTCCGGCATGTGGCCAACGGTCACCCCTACGACAACGCCGACAGCGACGCGCTCTCCCTACGGGATCACACCGACGAGATCGCCGGCCAGCTCGCCGCAGAGATCGCCGCCCGGGTCGTCCCGGCGGGCGTCGACGTCATCGAGGCCAGGATCACCCGGCTGTCGTACGCACCGGAGATCGCGCAAGTCATGCTGCAGCGCCAGCAGGCGGGGGCTGTCATTGCCGCTCGGTCCCGCATCGTCGATGGTGCCGTCGGGATGGTCCAGATGGCTCTTGCCCGCCTGGCCGAGGAGGGCATCGTCGAACTGGACGAGGAACGAAAGGCCGCCATGGTGTCGAATCTTCTCGTTGTGCTGTGCGGCGATCGGGGCACGCAACCGATCGTCAACACCGGGTCGCTGTACCAGTAGCCGGTCGCAACTCCCGAGTGGCCGAACGCAAGAACATCCTCCTGCGACTGGACCCCTCCGTCCACGACGCCCTGGCCCGGTGGGCCGCCGATGAGTTGCGGAGCACCAACGCGCAGATCGAGTTCCTGCTGCGGCGGGCCCTCACCGATGCGGGCCGTGGCACGTCCGCTCGGCCCATCCCAACGCGTGGCCGTCCGAAAAAAGGGCCCGTCTCGCGTGAGCAGGCACCAGGCGAAGCCAATTAGCGGGAATCTGCTCAGGCGCTCCCCGGGCCTGGCCTTTCCCCTTCCAGGGCCAGAAGATTCATCAACCCGGCCGACCGGGGCACCGACCGAAAACAACCGTGCTCCGATCGGATAACATCAAGACGTGGCGTGACCCGCCCAGAGTTTCAGTTCCATAGGAGGAATGCTCGATGACCATCACTTCGGACGCGCCCAAGACCGCCTCGGAAGCGCCCAAGGCGCTCGCCGTCCTGGATGCCGATTCCCATCTCACTGACGTCGACGACCTGTGGACAAAGCGGGCCCCGGCGAAGTACAAGGACGAGATCCTCCATGTCGAGCGGATCGACGGCCTGCGCCAATGGGTGATTGAGGGCGAGGTCGTCGGCAAGGCCGGCGGCGGCAGCACCATCGACAAGGTCGGGGTCAAGCACCCGTTCCTCGACTCCATGGTCGAGTGGGACTTCGAGAAGGCCCACGTGGCCGCGTGGGACATCGATGCCCGCCTCGAGATCCTCGATCGCATGGGCATCCAGCACCAGGTCCTCTATCCCAACGCCCTGGGCCTGGGCGGGCAGGCTCTGGCCGGGGTGAAGGACCCGGTACTGCGGCGCCTGGCCGTCGAGATCTTCAACGACTCGCGGGCCGAAATCCAGAGCCGCACCAACAACCGTCTCCTGCCCATGCCGATCCTCCCGGCCTGGGACATCGAGGGGTGCGTACGCGAGGCCCAGCGGGTCTCCGAATTGGGGCTCCGCGGCGTGAACATGACCTCGGACCCCCAGGACCTCGGTTCACCGGACCTGGCCAACCGGGCCTGGGACCCACTGTGGGAGGTCTGTGCCGACCTCGAGCTCCCGGTGCACTTCCACATCGGTTCGAGCCTCACGGCCATGAACTTCTTCGGCCAGTATTTCTGGCCATCCCAGGACGAGCACGTCAAGCCCGCCATCGGCGGCTCCATGCTCTTCATCGGCAACGCCAGGGTGGTCATCAACACGATCTTCTCCGGCCTCTTCGACCGGCACCCCAAGCTCAAGATGGTGTCGGTGGAGAGTGGGATCGGCTGGGTGCCCTTCATCCTCGAGACCATGGACTGGGAGCTGCCGGAGAACGCTCCGGCCCAGGCAGCCGAGCTCGGCCGCGCGCCCTCGGAATACTTCAAGACGAACTGGCTGGCCACCATGTGGTTCGAGACGGGTCGTGGCCACCTCCAGGAGCTGGTCGACAAGGTCGGCGAGGACAACATCATGTTCGAGACCGACTTCCCCCATCCGACCAGCCTGTGGCCGAATCCACTCGAGCACGTCCACGATGCCATGGCGACACTTCGGCCCGAGTCCCGGACCAAGATCCTGGCCGAGAACGGGAAGAAGCTCTACCGCCTGTAGCTAGGCAGGTTTCTCCCAGACGGAAATATGCCTCGTGCTCTTGCTCGTAAAGGGGGCGCGCTGCCAATCTCCCCAGCGTTCACGCAACGACAGGCCGGCGAGACGCGCCATCAGGTCGAGCTCTGACGGCCAGACGTAGCGGTAGGGCATGGAGAAGGTCTCACGGCGGCCATCGGCAATCCAGTGATGGTGCGAGACGCCTGCCTGTGTGGCGATGTCCAGCTCGTCGAAGCCGAGTCTCGTCGGACTCGAAGTGAAGACCCGAACGGTCTCGCCGGGAGGGAGTCGCTGGAGCTGAGGGACCTCGACCTCAATGACGAACACACCGCCCGGTCCGAGATGTCGTGCGGCGTTGCGAAAGCAGTCGACCTGTTCATCCTGGGTCGTCAGGTTTTCGATCGTGTTGTACACCAGGTACACGAGGCTGAACCTGCCGTCGACCACGGTCGTGGCGAAGTCGCCGATCGTCACGGCGATGCCCTCGGACCCAGGCTTCGCCCGTAGTTGCGCCACCATGTCCGCGGACAGATCGATCCCGTGCACCTCCACGCCACGTTGGCTGAGCGGCAACGCGATCCGACCGGTCCCGACCGCGAATTCGAGGGCTCTCCCTCCCCGCGCCAGGGCCTTCAGGACGTCGACCGCGGGGTCGATGACCGCGGGGTCGAACATGTCCTCCGAGTCGGCGTCGTACTGCTCCGCAATCTGCCCCACGAATCGGCTGTCGGCCACGCCCCTACTGTGCCAGGACGCTTCTTTCCGCGCACCGGCGGACGAGCGACAAGTACCTTTCTGACATGGAAGCGGACCTCCGCCGGCGCGCGCTGGCTGTCCTCGAGCGCAACCATCGGGACGGGTACACGGTGCCCGCCCAGGGGCTGTACCCCTTCCAGTGGTGTTGGGATTCGGGGCCTATCGCCTTGGGCTGGGCCGCAGTCGGCCGCTGGGACACGGCGTGGACGGAGCTCGCGCGCCTCTTCTCGGCGCAATGGGCCTCGGGGATGGTGCCGCACATCGTGTTCTGGCAGGAGGACGACAGCTATTTTCCCGGGCCGGAAGTCTGGGCCACCGGGCGGAACCCGCCAACCACCGGTCTGACGCAGCCTCCGCTACCGGTGAGTGCGGCGGCCCGGCTGTTCGCAGGCGACCCTGACCGCGACCGGGCGCGCGCTTCCTTCCGGGCGCTATGGCCCCACCTTGTCGCCTGGCTCTCCTGGATCGAGCGGGCACGAAACGGGCCGCACGGCGCCAGCGTCATCGTCCATCCGTGGGAGGCAGGGATGGACAACTCACCGTCGTGGGACCAGTCGTTGTCCGTCGTCCCCGAGGTGGGCAACGAGCACATCGAGCGACGGGACGTCGCAACCGTCTCGGCCGATCAGCGGCCCTCGTCGCGCGAGTACCGGCAGTATCTCGGGATCGTCGAGGTGCTGCGCACCGCCGGGTGGAACACCGAACGACAACCGGCCGACAGTCCCTTCGTGGTCGAGGACCCCGGATTCACCGCCATCACCGCGCGCGCCGCCGCGGACCTGGCTGCGGTGGCGGCGGCGGCCGCCGTCGACGGGCGGGAATCGGCGCGTCTCGCCGAGTCACTGGGGGCCGGCCTCCATGCCTTGTGGGACGACGAAATGGGGTGGTACCGACCGTACGACGTGCTGACGAAGTCTTCCGTCGGGCCGGCCACGTCCACGGGCCTCGTTGCGCTCTGGGCCGGGGTACCCGCGGCTCGCGTGCATCGGATGCTCGCGCGCGTCGACTCGTGGCGCTCCACGCTTCCCGCGGCGATCCCCACGTCCCAGCCCGACGATCCGTCGTTCGATCCGATCCGCTACTGGCGGGGGCCGGTCTGGGTGCTCATCAATTGGCTGGTGGCCGACGGGCTGGCGCGGGAAGGCTTCACGGACCAGGCCTCCGCACTCCGCACCGCCACGCGGACGCTTGTCGCGCAGAGCTTTTCGGAGTACTACGACCCGCGCGACGGCGCCGGCCTCGGCGGCCAGGGATTCTCATGGAGTGCGGCGCTCACCCTCGCCTGGCTCACGGAGGCGTGACCGGGACCGGCCGAGCGTCAGTCCGGCGGCTCAACCGTCGACAAGGTAGGGAATGACATGGTGGCCGCCCAGTTCCACCAGCCGCTCGTTGATGGCCAACGCAATGATGTCATGGTCATAGACGCTCGGAACCTGGAGGCCGTGGAGAAAGGCCTCCAGTTCGAACCCGGCGCACATGCCGCCTAACTCGAAATAGCGAAGCCACAACTCACCGTAGGAGAGGCCCGCCTCGCGGCAGTAGACATCGAGGACATCGAGCGGCCGCGTCATCGCTCTGCCGACCCCGATTCGATTCCCGGTTTGACGGCCGAATGCACAATCGCCGCGGCTCGTTGCAGGAGCGGAACGCCGTCGCTAAGAGACAGGTGCAGCAGCGTGCTGAACGCCTCCACCGCATCACTGCCGTCGCGCGCCATGATGATTCCCTTGGCCAGCGATACGACCTCGCGGCTGCGTAGCGCCTCTTGGAACCGTGTGGCCATCTGCATGTCGCTGACGCCGGCGCTGGCATCGCTGAGGATCGTCGAAGCCTTTTGCGCCACCACCGCTGCGGCTTTTTGATCCTTGATATCGAACGTTTCCGCCGTGCGTGAGTAGATGTTGAGCGCCCCAACGGGCTTGTCGATGGCCGTGAGCGGCGAGGACAGGATCGCCCTGATCCCGAGCGAGCGGGCTGCCGGCGTGAAGGACGGCCAGCGCGTCTCGTTGACGAGTGACTCGGCGTGGAACCAATGGCCCTCGACCGAAGCGTCGACGCAGGGTCCCTCTCCCGTTGCGTACTGGGTGGCATCCATCGCCATGATGGTCTGATCGCTGGCCGCCACGGTGGAAAGTACGCCATGGCGCATGAGCGAGACGCTCACACCGTCCGCCCCCCCGACGCTGAGGCGGGCCAACTCGACGATGAGGCGCAGTGCACCGTCGACAACGTCGGGATCCGTCGGCATGCCCGTGACCCGTCGCAGATCTCTGGTCGAAAGACTCGAGGCGAAATGCTGCGTGGACCCGTTCGACCCGCCGAGCTGCTCGGGACCGAGGTGGCCGCCCTCGGGCGTCGAGCGGTCGAGCCGTGCCGTCTCGGCCAGCTCCATCATGCCGAGCACGCGATTGACCAGGGCCGACGGGGATTGGACATTCAGTGTCACCCCCAGGGAGGCAAGCCGGTTCTCCGCGCTGGTGACGGCGATTAAACCGGCCGCCCCCATGAAGTCGAGGTTTGCCAGATCGAGCGTCATCGACGTGGGGTGGCGGTCGATGGCCGCGTCAAGTGTGGCACTGAGCGCGGGCGCGGCGGCGTTCTCGACACTGCCGGTCAGCACGACGGTGGCGTCGCTGCCGGCGAAGTGCGTGACCGCCTCGAACCGGGGCGCATCGTTGATCATGGACATAGAAAGCGCACCGCGTGTGACCTCGCGCTCAAAGGCCGGCCTGCGCCGCCCACCACAACCATAGGCCGGTCCTTCGGAGGTGAGTCGACGACTAAGGACGGAGGATGCCCAAGGGCGCAACGCCAAACCTTGAAAGGAGAAAGAGCTGGACGCAAGGCGCCCATTGGATGCGGTGGGCAGCGTAAGCCGTCCTCACGGAACCCTCTCTGTCGAAGGTAAGCCACTGCAATAATACTACCGATTCGCCCGATCGGGTCATGAATCCCCGTCACGACCATCGCCGAGCCGCTTCACCCGACCGGGTGGTTCTCCTTCAAGAAGGCGGCGAAGAGCGGCACCGTGAAATCGACCTGGCCCCGGCGTGGGCTCCAGATGAGGCCTTTTTGGATGAGCGAGTCGCGGTGCATGGAGGCCCGGCGCTGGTCGCTGACCCCGAACGCGTGCGCGACCTCGCCCACCGGATAGGGGCCTTCGCCGAGGGATGCCATGGCGGAGAGGTAGCGCTGCTCCGTGTCGGTTGCCATCTCGAAACGGGTCCCGAAGAAGTTGCGGGCCAGGCTGTCCTTGACGATCTCGCGGGCGCTGTCCAGATCGTCGATGGTGATCGGCGTGGTCTCGGCGAAGTTCCACAGCTCGCGCCCGTACTCTTGGATGAAGTACGGGAATCCCGCCGCTTCCTGCACGATCTGGCGCGCCGCTTCCTCGTCGTAGGCCGCGCCCGCGGCCGCGGCGGGCCCGATGAGCGCCGAGCGGGCGGCCGGTTCGGGCAGCCGGCCGAGTTCCTCGTAGGAAAAGAGCCGATCGGCATAGGGCTTGGCCGAGAGGAGCCGGACGCGCAGGTCGGGGAGCCCTGCTCCCACCATGGCCACCGGCAGTCCAGCCCGGCTGATGGCCTGGAATCCCATGCAGATGGCGGCGAGAGAGCGGGCGTCGAGGTTCTGCATCTCGTCGATGAGGAAGAGCGCGCCCATCTGGTTGGCCTGTGCCACCTCGCCGATCTCACGGAAGAGATCGGCCAGATCCCGTTCGGGATCGCCCGAGTCGGCGACGCCCGACGAGGTCTCCATGTCGAGCTTGATCTCGACCCCGCCGGGGATGGCGATGCTGAACGCCTTCACCACGGACAGCGCGCGCTCGATGCGTTGCTTGGCTCGATGACGCCGGCTCATGTTCATCAAGAGGCGATTGGCCATGCCGGCGAACGTGGTGCGGAAATCGGCGTTCGAGCCCACCTCCTGGACGTCGGTGGTGGCCCATCCGGCCTCGCTGGCCAGGACGTCGAACTCCATGAGGAGCACGGTCTTGCCCACGCCACGCAGCCCGGTGTAGATGAGGCTCCGCTCGTAGGACCCGGCGTCGAGGCGCTCGACCAGCGATTGGAAGCTCTCCAGGTCCTGGTCCCGCCCCGCCAGGGTGCGTGGCTTTCGTCCCGCTCCCGGCGTATACGGGTTGTCCCGTTTGTTCATGCCTGCTCCCCGATCCAGAAGGTATTCTAAATAATACTTTAGAATACCTTAGAGACGGTCGATGGGTCCCGGGTGGATTTCTAACTCTTCGATGAGAAAATCCTAGAAATCGTCCCCCTGGCGCCGCAGGGGACCGCTGGTCGCCCTACTCGATGATCGGCTCGTCCAGCCGGCGCCGGTTCTCACGCAAGCGCACGGCGGTCTCCGCCCGCTCGTCCCGGAAGGCCTGGATACGGCCCAGGATCTCGTCCAGGCGGACCAGGAGCTGATCGTTGGCCACGATGCCCTCTTCGAGCAGTTCCCGATGGCGCTCCGGGGAGAGGTCCCCCGCCTTGAGCTCCGAGCGCACGCGGTCGAGCACGTCGACGTCTTCGGTGCCCAGGACCGTCCTCACCTCCGCCAGCGAAAAGCCCAGGAGCTCCTGCAGGTTGCGGATCCGGGTGACCCTCGCCACGTCGGAGGGTGAATAGAGCCGTTCCCCGCTCGTGCGGTAGCTACTGGGTTGGAGGAGCTCGAGCTCCTCCCAGTAGCGCAAGGTCCGGGTGGTGACGCCCGTCAGCTTGGCCACCTCGCCGATCCGCCACAAGACCGGCTTCGCTTCTGCCGTGATCGCCTTGGACGTCATCAGCTCATCGCCTCCGACTTCATCGGAGCTCCGGCGGCCGCCGGCTCCTTGACAGTCTGCTCGTCACGCTCGTGGTCCTGGACGATCCTATCGTCGGCCCCTCCCACCTCCGAGGTCATGTCGAGCGACGGGGCGCGCGCCGGAGACCGCCCGCTCTTGGTCCACGAGATGATGGCGGCGAGGATGCTCGAGATGATGGCGAAGTCAAAGGCGGCGTGCAGGCCCGATTCGAAGGGCGATGCGATGAGGGATGGGAAGAATTTGCGCCCCGTGAGCGTGACCTGCTGCGCGTGTGGGAGCACCGCCAACGCATGGGGCCCGAGGAGCTCCTTGATCGGGTTGTACCCGAGGAGCGCGGCGAAGAGAGTCGACACCGGCGACAGGCTCGAGACGCGGTGCGCCGCCGCCTGGGAGACACCGTGCGCAATCAGGCCGTGATACAGGCTCTGCGGGAGCGAGGACGACAAGCCGATGATGATGAGCGAGAAGAAGATGCCGATCGAGAGGACCTGCGCCGAGTTGATGAACGTGGTGCTCATGCCTGAGCCGACGCCGCGGTGCTCGGCGGGCAAGCTGTTCATCACCCCGGCCCGGTTGGGCGAGCCGAACGAGGCCATGGCCAACCCCATGAGGAAGAGGAGGAGGGCGAAGGTCCAGTAGGGGAAGTCCACCGGCAACAGCTCCATGAGCACGAACAGGACGGCGGTAGCGATCATCCCCCCGGACGCGAAGATGCGGGGACCATAGCGATCCGACAGGATCCCCGATATCGGGCCGGCGATGAGGAACCCCGCGGTGAGCGGGAGGATGGCGATGCCCGCCCACAACGGTGTCCGGGCGAAGTCATAGCCATGCAGGGGCAGCCAGATGCCCTGCAACCAGATGATGAGGATGAACATCAGGCCACCCCGGCTGAGGGCGGCCAGCAGGCCCGAAGTCACCCCGGCCGTGAAGGCCCGGATCTTGAACAGCTGCAGCCGGAACATCGGCTCTTCGACCTTGGTCTCGATGATACAGAAGGCGATGAGCAGGGCCACGCCGAAGATGAGGCAGCCCAGGACCAAGGGGCTCGTCCACCCCATGGTGTGCCCGCCATACGGCTCGATGCCGTAGGTGATCCCGATCATGACAAGGATCAATCCGACGGCGAAGGTGATGTTGCCGGGCCAATCGATCCGGGCGTGGCGCCTCTCGCTCAGCTCCACCAGCTTGTAGTAGCCGATCACCGTGCCGAGCAAGCCGACCGGCACGGACACCAGGAAGATCAACCGCCAGTTGATCGGCGCCAGCACCCCGCCCAGGACCAGGCCGATGAACGCGCCGCTGAAGGCCGCGGCCTGGTTGATGCCCATCGCCATGCCCAGCTGGTCGGGGGGGAAGGCATCGGTCAGGATGGCGGAGGAGTTGGCCATCAACATCGCCGCCCCCACCGCTTGGAACAGGCGCATCACGATCAGCCAGATCCCCGCGGCGTGCCCGGTCGTCCACGTCACGGTCAGCACCAGCGAGAAGAACGTGAACACCGCGAACCCGAAGTTGTACGTGCGGACCCGGCCGTAGATGTCGCCCAGGCGCCCGAGCGTCACCACCAGGACGCTGGTGACGACCAGGAAGCCCAGGATCATCCACAGCAGGTAGAAGCTGTTGCCGGGTTCCAGCGGGTTGATGTTGATCCCCCGGAAGATGTTGGGCAAGGAGATCAGCGTGATGGAGCCGTCGATGGTCGCCATGAGCATGCCCAGGGTCGAGACGAACAGCGCCGTCCATTTGTAGCTGTCCGAAACTGGTTGCCTCAGGTCGGGACGGCCGGCACCGCCGTTTCTCACAAATCGCGCCGCTGGGTTGGTGACTGACATCGAGCTCCGGGGTTTGGTGGCAATTACGTCAATGAAGCATAACGCCAACGTTAACTATTCAGAAGCGCCGGAGAGCGGTTCGAACCTGCAACTAGGGCCGAAGTGCCTTTTGTCCAGGTGTGCTGTGGTGCACTCCCGTATCCTCGGCTTGAATATGCCCCCCAAAGGGTAGACAGGGGTGATGACCATGGCACGCCGGGGGATCCCCAACGGGCAACGACCGACGGTCGGCTTGGTGCTGGGCGCCGGCGGCATCGTCGGCCAGGCCTATCAGGCCGGTGTCCTCGCCGCGCTGGAGCGAGAAGCCCACTGGGATGCCCGCGACGCCGACATCGTCGTCGGGACCTCCGCCGGCTCGGTGACGGGCGCCGCACTACGGGTCGGTGTCCCGGCGACCGATCTCGCCGCGTCGACCTACGGCAGGCCGACATCGCCCAAGGGTGGCGCTCTGCTCAAGCGGATCCTTCCCGACGAGAGCCCACTGCCCGTGCCCTCCGTCATGTCCCTGCTGCGACCGTGGAACCCGCCGTCTCCCGCCCTGATCAGACGCGCCGTCCGGCGGCCGCTGGCGTTCCGGCCCGAGGTGGCGGCGATGACCCTCCTCCCACGGGGCCGCATCAACATCAGTGACAGGGCCCGGGCCCTGCACGAGTTGGTCGGGCACGAGTGGCCGGAGGGGCTGTTGATCTGCACGGCGCGCCGGACGGACGGCGCCCGCGTCGTCTTCGGTGGCGACGGATCGCCCCCGGCCAGCCTGGCCTCGGCCGTCCTGGCGTCGTGCGCCATCCCCGGGTACTTCGCGCCGATCACCATCGGGGGGACCGAGTACTTCGACGGGGGCGTGCACTCGAGCACCAATGCGGACGTGCTCACGGCACACGCGCTCGACACGGTCGTCGTCGTCTCCTCCATGTCGGCCCGGCGCGGCCGCGCCATCGGGGCCGACGGGTTCCTGCGGTGGTCGGTCCACCGGCGGCTCGAGCGTGAGATTGCCCGCCTGGAGGCCCATGGGACGTCGGTCGTCCGCCTCGAGCCCGGCCCCGAGGCGCGACGTGCCATGGGCGTGTGGGCCATGGCCGAGAATCGCGCCCCCCAGGTGATCGAAGCCGCCTACGAAGAGACCAGGAGAAGGATCCTTTCCAGCCCCTTGCTCGCCGCCATCGGCTCCGCCGCGCCCGCCGCCGTAGGCTGAGACACCGGCGGCCAGGGGGTCCGAATCCTGTGAGCACCGAGCGGCTGAGTCCACTGGACGCATCATTCCTCCACGTCGAGGATGACGTCAGCCATATGCACATCGCCTCGGTGGCGATCTTCGAAGGCCCCCAGCCGGCGTTCGCTGACATCGTGGCCATGGTCGACGCCAAGCTCGGGCTCGTCCCGCGCTACCGCCAGGTGGTGCAGTCGGTCCCCCTCGAATTGGCGCGCCCGGTGTGGGTGGATGACCCGCACTTCAACCTCGAGTACCACCTCCGCCACACCGCGTTGCCCTCCCCGGGAAGCGACAGTGAGTTGCGCATGCTGGTCGGGCGCGTGATGTCCCAACAGCTCGACCGCACCAAGTCGCTCTGGGAGATCTGGGTCGTCGAGGGGCTGGAAGGCGGGCGGTGGGCCATGCTGGCCAAGACACATCACGCCATGGTCGACGGTGTGTCGGGCACGGACCTGTTGGCGGTGATCATGGATCTCTCCCCGGACGTGGCGCGGCCCGAGGTGGCGGCGTGGTCGCCGCGACCCCCACCCAGCGGGGCCCGCCTTGCACTCGATGCCGTCACCAACCTCATGCGGTCGCCCTATGAGCAACTCCGGGCCGTCCAGACGTCGACGCGGGCGCTGCGCCAGGCGCTCTCCCAGGCGCGGGAGGTCGGGCAGGGCGTGGTCGCCATGGCCGGGTTGGTGCGTCCCCCTCCGGTCTCCAGCCTCAACGGCCCCATCGGGCCGCACCGGCGCTACGCGTGGACGTCGACCTCGGTCGAGGACATCAAAGTCATCAGGAGAGGCCTGGGCGGCACCTTCAACGATGTCGTGCTGGCCTCGATCACGAACGGGTTCCGCGAGCTCCTCCTCTCACGCGGCGAGACGGTCGACCGTATCGTCCGCACGCTGGTCCCGGTCTCGGTGCGCCCCCGCGACGCGACCGGCAAGGCGGTGGGTGACGGGACGTTCGAGAACAGGGTCTCGGCCATGTTCGCCGAACTGCCGGTGGGCGTCGATGACCCGGCCGAACGCCTGCACGCGATCACGCGGCAGATGGAGGGACTCAAGGACTCCAAGCAGGCCGTGGCCGCGGAGGCGCTCACCTCCATGTCGGGCTTCGCCCCGCCGATGCTGCTGGCGCTCGGCATGCGACTCGCCACCCGGGCCGCCCAGCACAACGTCAACACCGTGACGACCAACGTGCCGGGCCCGCAGTTCCCGCTCTACGCGGCCGGGCGCAAGATGATCCACGCCTTTCCCTACGTTCCGCTGGGTGGGCAGATCCGGATCGGCATCGCCATCTTCTCCTACAACGGCGAGGTCACCTTCGGCATCACCGGTGACTACGACACCACGCCGGACGTCGATGTCCTCACGGCCGGGATAGAAGAGGGAATGGCGCAGATGCTCACGCTGGAGCGGTGACGTTCAACCTCTCGCCGTGAAGTCGGGCAGCGTCGACACTTCTGCCGAGAGGTAGGAGCGCAACCCGTTCACGATCATCTGCTCCACCGTGCGCGAGACCAAAAAGACGTGCACCTTGAGGTCGCCCTCAATGGTGATCACGGCCGAGTCGGGCCCGTTCGACCCTTCGTCGAACCGGAATGCCCCCCGGCAGTCCAGCCGGTCGGGGTAGTGGTCGGGCAGAACGGTGAAGCTGCTCTGACGCTCGTCCTTGTGGATCTCGGTGCGGGTGACCCAGGACATCTTCGCCGGATCGACAATCGCCCGGACCGCCGACGACACCGAGCCGGTGAACGCGTAGCGGACGTCGATGCGCACGTCGGGTCCGTCGTGTTCATGGCTCACCACCTCGACGAGCGAGATGTCGCCAGAGGGTGCACGCCTCTCGTAGAACGAGGGATCGCCGTACGCGGCGAGCGCCGCGTCGGGTGCCACGGCCACGCTCTGGCCGATGGAGAACTTCACTGAGGCTCGAGGCCCGTGCCCGCGTCCGCGCCGACCGCCCGGGTCGACGGGAGGCCGAGCTTGCGGTGATCCCAGCTGACCGTGCGTTCGGCGTGCATCTTCACGGCCACCCGCTTGTGCAGCATCGCTTCGAGGAAGGGCCTCGCCTCCTCGGAGAAGGGGCCGTTATGGCGCTCGTACACGCTGAGGCCCAGGGTCCAGAGCTGCTCGGGGTCGTCGATGATCTCGGCCCGGCCCACCAGCTCGACGCCGCGCAGCTCTTCGTAGAGCTCACCGGCTTCGAACAACAGCGTGAGCCGCGGGTCGCGGCGGAGGTTCTGGACCTTCTGCGACTTGGCCTTCGTCTCGACGGTGACGCACCCGTCGAGGAATCCGTACCACATGGCTATTGCGTGAATGGAGCCGTCGGACCCGAGCGAGCACATCGTCATGGTCCGGCACTCGGCCAAAAATGCGTCGACCTCGGCGGGAGTCATCTTGATGAGGGCACGCTGGTTCACCCCGTGGCCCGTGGTTTCTGTCATCCGCTACCTCCACCTTTCCACCGAAAAGGCTAACGCCACCGCGGCAAAGCCAATGGAAAGAGTTCATCTCCGTGACACTTCCCGGTTGCAACGGTTTCGCGAGCCGTTCATCTGGGGTCCTTACGGTGACACCTGATGGCGCTGGCTCACGACGACACACATTGCTCCCGCCGCGGGTTCCCCACCCCGCGCGCCCGGAGCCGCCGGCACGATCGGGGCGTCCTGGCCGAGGTCGTGCCACTCTGGCCTGCGCCCCCCTCTCGAGCTCCCAGGGGTACCGCAATGAAGGTCAAATTCGCGCAGGTAGTCGCCTCCCTGCGTGCTCAGGCGACGCCGGAGAGCACGCCCCCCGAGCCTCCGACGTCGCCTGCCGCTCTCGTCCTTCTCTCACGCACCCTCGCGGCCGCGCCTGACGACGCGGCCTGATGGATCCCGCCACATGGCCATCACGACGGTGACCAACGGTCGGCAGGTTCCGAACGCGCAGGCGCGCGACAACCGGCCGCTCGTGCTGGTGGTCGACGACGAGGAGTCCTACCGCCAGGCCCTGGCCTCCGGCCTGACCCGGGAGGGCTTTGCCGTCGAATGCGCCGGGGACGGCCACGAAGCGTTGCGGCTCTTTCATCGGGTGCACCCCGACCTGGTCCTGCTCGACGTCATGCTCCCGGATCAATCGGGTATAGAGCTCTGCCAGCAGATGCGCGCCTTGAAGCCGGTGCCGATCATCATGGTGACAGCACGCGACTCCGAGGTGGACGTCGTCCTGGGCCTCGAACTCGGTGCCAGCGATTACGTCGCCAAGCCGTTCCGGTTGCGCGAGCTGGTGGCGCGGATGCGGGCGGTCCTGCGCCGTGGCGTGGCGGTGGCCGAGCACCACGAGGAGGTGCTGCACGTGGGACCGGTCCGGCTCGACGCTGGCCGGCGGGAGGTCACGGTGGACGACATGCCGGTCGAGCTCTCCCGCAAGGAGTTCGACCTCTTGTCCCTCCTCATGTCCCACAGTGGCCAGGTGGTCACCCGCGACGGGTGTATCGACCGCTTGTGGTGGGACCAGGAGCTCACGGACACGAGGACGTTGGATACCCATATCAAGCGGCTGCGGCGCAAGATCGAGCCCGATCCGGCCAACCCGCGCCACCTTGTCACCGTGCGTGGGGTGGGATTCCGCTTCGAAGCCTGAGCGGCGCCGCCGCGGCAGATGCACCTACATTGTGGCGATGCGCAAAGGTGACGTGGTGCCCGATTTCGAGCTGCCCGATCAGACTGGCACTCCCCGCAAGCTGAGCGAGCTGCTCGAGGGCGGCCCGGTGGCCCTCTTCTTCTACCCCGCCGCCATGACCTACGGCTGCACCAAGGAGAGCTGTCACTTCCGGGACATGGCGGCCGAATTCGCAGCCGTCGGCGCCCAACGGATCGGCATCAGCGCCGACTCCGTCGACAAGCAGCAGCAATTCGACCAGAAGGAATCCCTCGGCTACCCGCTCCTCTCCGACGCCGATCGCACGGTAGCGACGATGTTGGGCGCCAAGCGCGGGCCCAACTTCCTGCCCAACAAACGCATCACCTTCGTCATCGACACCGACCGCACACTGCTCGACGTCATCCACACCGAATTCTCCATGGGCGCCCACGCCGACAAGGCACTCGAGATCCTCAAGGCGCGCCGAGCAGCCTGAGCGGGTCCGGCGCGTCGTCCCGCCCCGGCGAGTGCCGCCACTACTTCGGGTCGGTGCCGGCGCTGCTCGGGGCGGCGGGGCTCACCCTCCCGACCACGACGACCATCGTCGGGTTCGCGCCAACCCTGTAGCGACGACCACACCCGGACCGGTCGCCGATGGCCGGCTCGGGGGCTCAGCCTTTGGGCTCGGGTTGGCGCCGCGCCCGGCGACGCCGGTGCGAACGGTTCGCCGTCACGATCGTCGAGGCCAACCCATGGGCGTGCGTGGCCTGGGCGGGCGTGCACGGTCGGGGTGTGTAGCAGGCCAATTCGACCAGGCCGGCCAAATGGCCCACGGCGTCGGCTTCGACGGCCGGGCTGGTCGCGCCTTGGGCCACGCGCACCCGGGCCGCGTACTCAGCCGGTGTCTCATCGGGCCGGCGGGGCAGCCCCTGGCGGCGCAACGCCACCAGTGCCCGTTCCCACGCCCGCACCACGCGCGCGTCAGGGAGTAGCGCCGCCTCGATCGAGGCTCGGCGGCGGCGCCACGCCCAGACGGCGATACACCCCAGCAACAGCAGACCCACACCCACCGCCATGACCACCCACCAGGGGAAGCCCGAGCCTGACGCCGGCGTGTGGTGAGGCAGATGACGCGGTCGGGGGTCCCGCGGAGATCCCGCCGCACCCGCGGAGCTCGCCGGGGTGGACGTGTGTCCCACCACAATGGTCGAGGGGCTTGCGGCCGCCCGGGAACCGGTGGCCCCGGCGGCGCCGACCACGCCCTCAGCGGCCGGCGAGCCGGCGACCGACGGTGGCGTCGGCTCCACCGAGACCCAGCCAGCGTCGGGTCCGAGGTAGACCTGGGGCCATACATGGGCATCAGCCCCGGTCACGGTGAAGGTCCCATCGGGACCGGGCTGACCGGCCGTGAAACCGACCACGAGGCGCGTCGGGATCCCGAGGGATCGCGCCAGCACGCCGTAGGCCCCGGCGAACTGCTCGCAGAAACCGGCCTTGGTCACCGTGAGGAACTGGACCAGCGGGTCCGATCCGGTCGTCGGCGGAGGGGACAGGGTGTAGCGGAAACGTCCCGATCGGAACCAGTTGACCAGGGCCTGGGCCCGCGCCGCCGGCGTCACCGCGTTCCCCACCGCTTGGTGCGCCAGCTCGGCCACCACGGCCGGCTGGGCCGGGAGGGCGAGATACGGAGCCAGGCGCGGATCCGAGGAGGGCAGCTGACTGCCTCCCGACGGAAGGGCCGCATCGAGCGGGGCCGTCACCGTATAGCTCGTGCCGGTGATGTCGGCGGAGGAGGCGAGCACGCCTTCCTCGTCGATGGCCGACGCGCCCGCGAGACCGCGCACGTCGAGAGTGCCGGGCGGAGCGGGCAAGAGCCGGCTGGCAAAGTCGGTGATCGTCACCCGGGCCGTGAAGGCCTGCGCCGGGGCGGGCGAAGGAAGGGCGGTCGAGGATAGGGCCGCCTTCAACGCACCGGTGGATCCCGCCAGGGCGTCGCTCACCTCGGCACGGGGAAGCCACTCGGTGCCGTTGAAGGACGACAGGGTGCCCACCTGCCAGTAGGTCGTCACCGGTGATGTGGCGTGGAAGACCACCGCGTCGGATTCGGAGATCTCGGTGGCGAGAAGGTGGTCGACCAGGGAGCTACCGGTGATCAGCTGTTGGGGGACGACTTGTCCGTGGCGGGCCGGGGACGCGGGCGGGGGCGGGGTCACGTGGAACACGGTGAGGCGCATGCCCGAGAGCCCGGCGCCGGCCGCGGTGACGACGAGCGCCACCAGGAGGCACGAGGTCACGGCGCCCGCCCCCCAGCGCGTCCGGTGTCCCCAGAGGCCGGCCGGCGCCGCCGGCGGGGTGACCGGCGAGGTCGTGCGATCAGCCAGCGCGATGAACACCAGGACGCCGAGGACGTAGGAGACGAATGCGGCCACGCGGGTGTGCTCCGCACTCACGAGCGTCGAGTACAAGAAGATGGCGACCGAAGGTGCCAGGCAGGGCGACAAGGGACCGCGGCCCTGGTCGACGAAGGGCCGCCGCCGCTGGCGGGCCCAGATGCCCCTGGTGAGCGCCGCCGCCGCCGCGCCGATGGCGCCCAGGATGATGACGATGCCGCTCAGCGACGGCAACGGGGTCCCGTCGTTGGCCAGAGCGGCGCGCGCGGCGCGCCATTGCCCCGAGACCACGGAGGCGTGGAGGAAATGCGCCGAACCCGGATCGAACACGGAGGGGTCGACGATGACCACGAGGCTGCACAACGAGATCGCCCAGCCAACGGCCACGGCGAGCACCACGTTGATCCGTAGGCGCATCGCCACGGCCGTGACCACGTCGGCGACGACGATCGATGCCACCAGAGGCGCCAGCACCCGGAGGCTGAGGTCATGGGCCGCCAACCGGGCCAGGGCGATCGCCACCGACGCCGACAGGATCAACGGGCCGATGCTGCTCACGCCAACCCGTTGCGAGGTCCTGTACCTACGTTTCGTGGGCACGCTCGACGCCGGGGGCGGCGTGAGCACTGTTGTCGTCATGGCGTGCTCACGGGGCGACCACCACATGGGCGAACCCATAGGCGCCCGGCAGCGCGCGCATGCCCTCGGCCGTGGTCACGACCAACGGTGTCCCGGCTGTCGGAGGGAGCTCCGCCTCGCGCTTCGGTGGCATGGCCGTGGCGGGACGCCGGCCGCGCCACCTCGGGAGCACCTGTGCCTGTGGGATCTCGAGCGAGGCGATGGCGCGCAACAACGCGATGGCACCGAGCGGCCCGGGCCCGATGGCCACCCGTTCCCCCGCGGTGGTCGAGAGCTCCACCACCGATCCCTGTGCCAGCACCTGCAACCCCACCGCGGCCACCGTGGCCAGCACGCTTTCGGATCCAGCCTCCCCGATGAGCGCCCGGACGTCCGCCACCACGTGCACCCGGTGCGGGCCCGAGTCCTCGAAGTCGCGCACCATCAATTCACCGCTTCGCGCCAGGGCCGGCCAGTAGAGCAACCGGAGCCGGTCTCCGGGCACGTAGGCGCGAATGCCGGAAAAATCCCCGAAACTGTCGCGTCTCGGATGCGTCAGAGGGGTCACCGGCCGGCCGTCCTCGGTGTCCCGCTCCCCTCGCAGCAACTCCTCGCCCAGCTCGACCACGAGCGGGACCGGATGCACCGTGATCGTCGCGCTCGGACCGACTGCGACCGGTCGGGCCACGAGACCGAAGGTGTCGAAGCACCAGAGCTGCATGCCACGCAGCGTGAACACGCCGCGCCGCTCCGTGGGAGCGGAAAAGCGAACCTCCATGGTGGCACCGCTCTCAAGATGCGCAATCCGCAGGACCGTGGAGGGATTCGGGGTCCGTCTCCGCCGGGGCTCGGGTGCACGGGCACCGCGGTGCACCCGCTCCCAGCAGTGCTCTGGATCTTCCAACCACACCGGCGTGGCCCCGCCCTGGCCCGCCGCCGCGAGTGTGACCGTCACGTCCAGCTCGCTTCCCACCTCCGCGTCGCTGGTCGCCACGCCCACCTCGATGCGCCAGTTGCCGCGGGCCCGGCCGGCTCGCGACGCGCTCTGCACCATCCCGCTGGCCAGGAGCACGACCAGGGCAAAGGAGACGAGAACGAATTCTTCTGCGCCCAGGAGAGCGCCCGCCGCCGCGCTGACCGGTATGGCGCACAGCGCGATGACGCCGCGCGTCGTCAGTGTCGGTCGACGCTGCACCACCCGCGACGCCGTCTATCCAGCGGCAACTGGTGCGCGCACGGTCACCGGGACACTGGCCAGGAGCTCGTCGATGAGCGAGGAGGAGGAGGACCCACCAAGTTCGGCGGCCGAGGTGATGGCCAGGCGATGACCGAGCACCACACCGGCGACCGCCTTGACATCGTCGGGGGTGACGTAGTCATGCCCGACGGTGACGGCGAACCCGGCGGCTGTACGCAGAAGGGCCAGCCCGGCCCGCGGCGACGCGCCGAACAGCAGGCTCGGGTGGGCGCGGGTGGCCTCGACCAGATCGAGCACGTAGGCCCGCACCTCGGGCGAGACGAAGATGTTGTCCACCGCCATGGCCAGGCTCGCCAACATGGGGAGCCCCCCGATCACCGCGAGGTCCTCGGGACGTGGCCGCGCTCCACTGGTGGCCAACAGGCGATCCTCGGCCAGCCGGCCCGGGTAGCCGATGCTGGTCCGCAACAAGAACCGGTCCCGCTGGCTGAAGGGCAACGGGTACGTGCCCGACGCGTCATAGGGATTCTGGGTGGCGATGACCATGAAGGGTTTGGGCAGCTGGTGGGTCACCCCGTCCACACTCACCTGCCCTTCTTCCATGGCTTCGAGCAAGGCCGATTGCGCCTTGGGCGAGGCGCGGTTCAATTCGTCCGCCAGCAAGATATTGGTGAACACAGGTCCCGGGTGGAAGACCGGGGTCATGCTTTCACGATCGAGGACCATGGCCCCGATGAGATCGGAGGGCAACAGGTCGGCGGTGAACTGCACCCGACGACAATGCAGCCCCAGCGTCTGGGCCAGTGCCTTGGCCAGCGTCGTCTTCCCCACCCCCGGCAAGTCCTCGATCAGGAGATGGCCTCCGGCGGCCAGACACGCCAGGGTCAGGCGCACCACCTCACGCTTCCCGAAGAGCACCGAGCCGACGTTGGTTGCCACCTCGTCGAGTTGTCGGGACAGGAGGTCTGCGGCATCGAGGGTCAGCTCCTCGCCAGCGGTCGTCACCAGCCCCATCCTAGGGGGCCGCACCGGGACGACAAAAAGGCAGGTCACCTCGCGTGACGGGAGGGTGAAGGCACGGGTGACCCCGTCACCAAAGGGGTGGTGGATCAGCCCGTAGGCTGCTGCCCATGCCGGGAAAGATCCTGGTGGACATCACCCCGCTGCGTGTGAGTCGTGACTTCAGGCTGCTGTTCATCGGCCAGTTGATCTCCATGCTGGGCACGCAGCTGACCGTGGTGGCCATCCCCTATCAGGTCTACCGGATGACGCATTCTTCGCTCCAGGTGGGCGCCATCAGCCTGGCCCAGCTCTTCCCGTTCATCGCCGGCGCCCTCGTGGCGGGACCGCTGGGCGATTCGCTCGACCGCCGACGGATCATGCTCTGGACGGCCGGCGCCCTCTCGCTGACCAGCGCCGCCCTGGCCTTCAACGCCTCGACGCACCACCCCTCACTTCTGGCGCTCTACCTGGTGAGCTCGCTGGCGGCCGCGGTCAACGGCTTCTCCAATACGGCGCGCTTGGCCTCGGTGCCCGGTCTGGTGGAGCGGCGCCACATTCCGGCGGCGGCGGCCATGATGCAGATCACCTTTCAGGTGGGGAGCGTGGTCGGTCCCGCCCTCTCGGGACTCCTCCTCGGGCTCGGACTCCCCCTCGTCTACGGGATCGACGCCGGGACATTCATCGTCGCCATCATCGCCACCGCCATGATGGCGCCGATCCCAGGAGCGCAAGGCACGGGTCTGAGCCCCTGGGAGTCCGCCAAAGAAGGCATGCGCTTCCTCCGTGGCCATCAGCCTCTGCAGGGTGTGTACATCATCGACATCAACGCCATGGTCTTCGGGATGCCCCGCGCCCTGTTCCCCGCCATGGCCGGCTCGGTGTTCGGCGGCGGCACCATCACGTTGGGGTTTCTCTATGCCGCCCCGGGGATCGGCGCCCTCATCGGGGCGGTCACCACCGGTTGGGTGGCCCACCTCAAGCGCCAGGGTTGGGGCGTCATCCTGGCCGTCGTCGCCTGGGGGACAGCCATCGCGGTGTTCGGGTTGGTCGACACGTTGTGGGTGGGTCTGTTCATGCTCGCCATCGCGGGGTGGGCCGACGTGATCTCGGCCGTGCTCCGCAACACGATCCTGCAGATGAGCATCCCCGATCGTTTCCGCAGCCGGATGTCCTCCATACAGATGGCGGTGGTCCAGGGCGGCCCGCGGTTGGGCGACATGGAGTCGGGCGCAGTCGCCACGGCCACCAGCCTCGAGTTCTCGGTCGTCTCGGGTGGGCTGGCGTGCATCGCAGGAGCGGTCGTCATCGGCCTTCTCATGCCCCGGTTCCGCGCCCACCTCGCTGCCCCCGATGAGATCGAGGACGTAGCCGTATAGTCGCCCCATGCCATTTGCCGAAGCAACATGGGGGGAGGTCGATCCGGCTGCGTTCGCCCGCGTTGTGGTCGTCTCCCCACACTTTGACGACGCCGCCATGGGAGCCGGCCACCTCCTGGCGAGCTATCCCGACACCACGGTGGTCACCGTGCTGGCCGGTCGCCCGCCGGCGTACCCCGACCCTCCCTCGGAATGGGATGCACTCGGGGGATTTGTGGCCGGTGACGATGTCGTCGCCGCCCGCCGGCTCGAGGACCTGGCCGCGCTCGAGGTCCTCGAGTCGGACCACCGCTGGCTCGAGTTCTCCGACCACCAGTACCTGGCCCCGCCCGACCGTCCCACGCCGGCCCAGGTGGCCCCCGCCCTCGGTGACGTCATCCGCGAGATCGGGCCGACCGCCGTCTTCGTCCCCATGGGGCTCGGGAACCCCGACCACGTGATGGTCCACGAGGCCTCACTGCTGGTGCGGGACGAGCAGCCCGACCCGGTGTGGTTCTGCTACGAGGACCACGGCTACAAACACATTCCCGGTCTACTGGCCTGGCGTGTGTCCAAGATGCTCCGCGCCCACCCCTGGCCGACGCCCGCCATCGTACCGCACGTCCCCGACGAGGCGCGCAAGCGCCGGGCCGTCTTCTGCTACACGAGCCAGATCCCTCCGCTCGAAAACGAGCACGCGCTCACAGCGCGGCTCGAAGCTCCGGTGCCCGAGCAGTTCTGGCGCCTCGCCCCTCCTCCCGAGGGTTGGGAAGGCCTCGCCGACTTCATCTGAGCGGCACCCCTCGCGCGATGCCCATGGCGTTGCCGGCTTCCCGCTACAGGATCAGCGCTCTAGATGCTCCGCCCGTTCTCGAAACGCGCGTACTGCTTCAAGAACAAGAGGTTGGCCTTCCCGGTCGGACCGTTCCGGTGCTTGGCCACATCCACCAAGGCGTCGTCGGCCCGGTCGATCGCCACCTCGTCGTTGTACTCGGACTCGCGGTACAAGAACAGCACCACGTCGGCGTCCTGCTCCAGCGAACCGGACTCTCGCAGGTCGGACAGCATGGGGGTCTTGTCCTGACGTGATTCGAGATTTCGGCTCAGCTGCGAGAGTGCCACCACCGGCACCTCGAGCTCGCGGGCCAGGATCTTCAGTCCACGGCTGATCTCGGCCACTTCGGTCTGGCGATTCTCGGCCCGTCCCCGCCCGGTCATCAACTGCAGGTAGTCGATGACGACCAGCCCCAGATCGCCCTCGGCCTTCTTCAGCCGTCGGGCCCGAGCCCGGATGTCCATCACCGTTACATTGGGGTTGTCATCGATGAAGATGGGCGCGTTGCTCAATCGCGTGACGGCGGTGCCGAGCTTGGGCCAGTCCTGCGTGCGGATCTGACCGGTCTGGAGGTTCTGGCCGTTGACTTCCGCCTCGGACGCCAGCATGCGCTGGGTGAGTTCGAGGTGTCCCATCTCAAGCGAGAAGAGAAGGGCCGGACGCTGCACCACCACGCCGACGTGGGCCAGGATGCCCAGGGCGAAGCTGGTCTTCCCCATCCCGGGACGGGCGCCGACGATCGTCAACGACGAGGGCTGCAGGCCGAGCAGGATTTTGTCCAACTCGTGGTAACCCGTCGCCACCCCGGTAATGGCCGAGCCGCGCTTTCCGAGCTCCTCGATGCGATCCAATCCCTTGAGGAGCAACTCATGCAAGGGTGACAAAGTGTCGGCCGTCCGCCGCTCAGCGACATTGAACATCATCTGCTCGGCCTCGTCGACGGCAGCCTCCACGTCTTCGGGCACCGAGTACGCGAGATCAGAGATTTCTCCGGCCACGCCGATGAGCCGGCGCAGAAGCGAGTGCTCCTCGACGATGGCGGCATAGTGCCGCGCGTTGGCGATGGAGGGGGTATTGGCCTGCAACGAGATGAAGACCGACGGGTCACCCACCGCCTCGAGCAAGCCGGAGCGTTGCAACTCGTCGGTGACGGTCACCGCGTCGATCGGTTCACCTCTCTCGATGAGGGCCCGGATGGCGCCGAAGATGTGACCGTGTGCCGGCTTGTAGAAATCCCCAGCCGAGCACTTCTCTATGGCGACCGACGCCGCATCATTGGAGAGCAGCATGGCCCCGAGGAGAGACTCCTCCGCTTCGAGGTTGTGCGGCGGGACCCGGCTGGTGCTCGAAGGGGCTGGAGCGGGCCGCAGCTGGCGAGGGCGGGTGTCGTCAAAAGCTTGGACCACGGTCCCCCAACTCTGCGCTCGATGAGCTGTGGGTAACGAGAGCAACAAGCTGGGGATTGGGTCCCCCAAACACAGGCTGCGCCTGTGGACAACCTCTCACACCCTGTGGAGGACCCTCGGACCGCGTACGCACACAGCAATGGTGCCCGAGGGTAGTGACACAGGGAGGGATACCTCCCCCTCCACACCTCAAGAAGCGGCTGTGACCTCCAGCGTCACCACTGTCGCCACGCCGGGGAAGAGCTCCACCGTGATGTCGTAGGAGCCCACTTCCTTGATGTGGTCGGTGAGCAAAACGTGCTTGCGGTCGATTTCCACACCCTTATTGGTGCGGATCGCCTCGACCACGTCGGCGGGACCGACCGAGCCGAAGAGCCTTCCGCCGCCACCGGCCCGGGCCGAGAGGGGAATGACCGCTCCGGCCAGGATCGTCGCCTGACTTTCCGCGGCGCCCCGGTCCTTGGCCTCGCGCAGGTCACGGCCTTTGCGCATCTGCGCCGCTTGGCCCTCCACACCCGGACTGGCCAGGATGGCCCGGCCTTCGGGCAGCAGGAAGTTCCGGGCGAAGCCGCCGGCCACCTTGACGATGTCCCCGCGGCGCCCGACACCGGCGACGTCGTCGCGCAGGAGCACCCTCATTGGTCGCCGTCCTCGTCGAGGGCGGATCCGTCGTGCCCGTCGGTGTCGGCTGCGTCCAACGCGTCGATCTCGGTGTCACCGATCCCGTCGGCCACCTGGCGATCGAAGTCCTCGACGTCGCTCAGGATTTCGACGCTGGCGTCACGATCGCGCGGTGCGTCGGCACCGATGGCGTCGCTCAGGGTGCGCTCTGCACGTTCGCCCCGCTCTCCCCGCTCGCCCCGGTCGCGCCCCCCGCCGCGCCCGCCGGGCCGCTCCGTCACGGTCCGCTGCGTGTAGGGCAGGAGAATGAGCTCACGGGCGGTCTTGATCGCCTGGGCCAACGCCCTCTGGTGCTGGGCGCAGTTCCCCGTGACGCGGCGTGAACGGATCTTCCCCCGGTCGCTCATGTACTTGCGCAGCATGGGCACGTCCTTGTAGTCGACCCATTCGGTCTGGTCGCGGCAGAGCGCGCAGGGCTTCTTCTTGACCCGGCGCCCCAGGTCCTTGGGCGCACGACGCGTCGTCGTGCCTCCACGTTGATTGTTCCGTGCCATCAGAAGGGCTCCTCATCGAATCCGTAGCCGCCACCATTGTTGGGGGCCGCTGGTGGGGGTGACGACTGCGGCGGACGGTTGCCGCCGCGCGGCGGGCCGTCACTGGGGCCGCGCCGCTCGTTCTTGGTGATCTGGGCGGTGGCCCAGCGCAGGGAGGGGCCGATCTCGTCGGCCACCACTTCGACCTTGGAGCGCTTGTCGCCTTCCTGGGTCTCCCAGCTCCGCTGCTCCAACCTTCCGGCCACCATGACCCGCGCTCCCCGGGTGAGGGTCTCACTGACGTTCTCCGCCATCTCGCGCCAACACACCACGTCGAAGAACGACGTGGCCTCCTCCCATTCCTGGGTCTGCCGGTTCTGCCACCGCCGGTTCACCGCCAGCCCGAAGGAGGCGGTCGGTTGCCCCGTGTTGGTGAAGCGCAGCTCCGGGTCCCTGGTGATGTTGCCTACCAGGACCACGCTGTTATCTGTCGCCATTGTGTGCTCCTCTCGTCCCGCGCTGCGGCTGCAAGATCAACTGGCGGCCGGCTGGGCCGCCGCTTTGCGACCGGCCACGGACTCGGGCAGCCGGACGATCTTGTGACGCACGACCTCGTCGGCCAGACCCAACATGCGGTCCAGATCGGCCACGGTCTGGGTTCCCGAAGTGAACTCGACCACGACGTAGTAGCCCTCGCGCTTGTGGTTCACCTCATAGGCGAACGTGCGCTTGCCCCAGCGGTCGATCGCTCCCGGATTGCCTCCGGTGCTGCGAATGACCTCGAGCACGTGGTCGAGCACCCCCTGAATGACAGTGGGGTCGGTGGTGGCCTCAAAGATGGCCATGACTTCGTAAGGCCGCATGTGCGGTCATACCTCCCTCTGGACCGAGCGAAACGCTCGGGCCCCTGACGGTCAGGGGCAGGGTCTGTTGCGGGCATTCATACTAGTCGAGCATGCAGCTCGGCTTTTCCCCGCCGGCGCCCCGGAGCGAGGCGGGGCGAGACTCCTGGGGTTCAGCTCAGCTCAGCGCCTCGCCGAGCTCGGCCGAGCCGTGATAGCTCTCGGCGTCGCTGGGGAAGCTCCCGCCGCGCACGTCGGCGGCGAAGGCCGCGATGGCGTCTGTGGCGATCCTCCCGATCTCCGCGTACTGGCGCACGAACTTGGGCGGGGTACGCGAGCCCAGGCCGAGGAGGTCGTGAAAGACCATGACCTGCCCGTCGCATGACGGGCCGGCGCCGATGCCGATCGTCGGGACGCCGATGGCGTCGGTTACCGCGGCGCCCACCACATCGGGCACGCCCTCGATCACAAAGGCGAAGCAGCCGGCCGCTTCGAGAGACTTGGCGGCGTCGAGGAGCGCGTCGGCCGCCGCGATATTACGGGCCTGGACCTTGAAGCCGCCCATGGCCAGGACCGACTGCGGCGTCAGGCCGAGATGTCCCATGACCGGGATCTCGGCCCGGATGATGGCCTCGATGACCGGCAGGCGAGCCCGCCCGCCTTCGAGCTTCACGGCCTGGGCGCCGGCCCGTATCAACTTTGCCGCGTTACGGACCGCCTCGTCGGTGGAGAGGTGGTAGCTCATCCAGGGCATGTCGCCGACAATCAGGCAATGGGGGTGGGCCTGGGCCACGGCGGCGATGTGATGCACCATCACGTCGGTGTCGATGTGCAGCGCGTCCTGGTGGCCCAGCACGTTGTTGGAGACCGAATCGCCGACCAATACGATGTCGACGCCAGCGTTGGACACGATCCGTGCCCCCGGCTCGTCGTAGGCGGTCACCATGACGATCGGGACCGCCCCGGTCCGCCTCTTGCGACTGCGCAGCGAGGGAACGGTCACCGCGGCCTTCGCCGTCTCACTCATTGGGCCACCTTTCGCCTTCCGCGCGCCTTGGGCCCCCCTGCTGGATACTTCCTCATCAGGTGGTGCCAGGCACACTCCGGGCACACTTCCACCTCGTAACAGAGCACGGGCTCGGGTCGCCGGCACAGTTGGGTGAGCTCCGCCGCCGTCCCGGGGCAACGCCCCCCGGCCGGCAGCTTGGCCCCGAAGACGAAGGTCACCTTCACCAGGCGGCACTCGTCGCAGATCGGGCAGAGTTCCTTGGTCGGGCGCCCCACGTTGCGGGCCGCCCGCAGCAACTCGGGATGCGCATCGCAGACGTCCGTCTTGAGGGTCCGCCCTCGCTCCACGTCGCGGATGACCCGGTTACGCACCAGGCGGTACTCCACCCCGGCCGAGATATCGGCACTCACTGCTCTCCCAGACGCCCCCGGCTCCGAGGTCACGGACACGGGCGCAAGGCTACCCCCCACGCAGGCGAACCACACCACTTCCCCGCCGCCCGTGAGACGGCTTCGTGAGCCGAGGTGACAGGGTGGTGTACGCCGCTATATCGAATCGATATACTCAACCGCAATGTTGGACATGGCGATCTTGGGGCTCCTCGAAGAGCGAGACCTGCACGGGTACGAGATCCGCCGCCAATTGCGGGACAACCTGGGCATCCTGGCCAATGTGTCCTTCGGGTCCATCTACCCGGCCCTGACACGGCTGGAAAAGAGCGGGGCGGTGGTGGCGACGGAGGGATCGGCCAGCCGCGATACCGCCCAGAGCGCGGCGCCGAAGGCCCCGCCCACCGGCTCGCTGAGCGGCGAATTGGCCGTGCTGCGGGCTCGCCGTCATTCCCCCACCCATTCCCGGCGGGGGAAGAAGGTCTACCGGATCACCGAGAAGGGGCGCCAGCTCTTCGTCCAACTCCTGGCCGACGGCAGCTCCCTCGACGACGCGCGCAGTTTCGGCCTGCGACTGGCCTTCGCCCGGCATCTCGCGCCCCAAGCCCGGCTGGCACTCCTCGAGCGCCGCCGGGCTCAGTTGGTCCAGCGCCTGGCCGAAGCCGAGGGGACGAAGGTCGAACTCGACGTCTACGCCCGCTCGGTCGTGCAGCACACCGCAGACAGCGTGGCCCAGGACATCAGCTGGCTCGACCGGCTGATCGCGGGCGAACGCGCCACACCCCATTCGGTTCCCAGCGAACTCACCTATGAAGGAGACATCCGATGAGCAGTCCTATCCGTCTCGCCATAGCCGGCGTCGGCAACTGCGCCAGCTCGCTTATCCAAGGGATCACCTATTACCGCGAGGCGCAGCCCGAGGACATTGTGCCCGGTCTCATGCACGTCGAGCTCGGCGGGTACCACGTCCGTGACATCGTGCCCGTCGCCGCGTTCGACGTGGATCAGACCAAGGTCGCCACCGACCTCGGGAAGGCCATGTACTCCGGGCTGAACAACACCATCCGGTTCGCCGACGTGGGCGAGGTTGGCGTCACCGTGCAGCGGGGACCGACGTTCGACGGGTTGGGCAAGTACTACCGCGAAGTGGTCGAGGAGTCCCCGGCCGCTCCGGTCGACGTCGCCCAGGCCCTGCGCGACGCCAAGGCTGACGTGCTCGTCTCGTACCTCCCTGTCGGGTCCGAACAGGCCCAGCGGCACTACGCCCAGGCATGCCTGGACGCGGGCGTGGCCTTCGTCAACGCCATACCGGTGTTCATCGCGTCCGACCCCGAATGGGCCCGCAAGTTCCGCGACGCGGGTGTCCCGATCGTGGGGGACGACATCAAGAGCCAGGTCGGCTCGACCATCGTGCACCGCATCCTCACCCGCCTCTTCGAGGACCGCGGCCTCGCTCTCGATCACACCTACCAGCTCAACGTCGGCGGGAACATGGACTTCAAGAACATGCTCGAACGCGACCGCCTCGAGTCCAAGAAGATCTCCAAGACCCAGGCCGTGACGAGCCAGATAGAGGACAGCCTGCTCGGGGCCGACGATGTCCATATCGGACCCTCGGATCACGTGCCGTGGCTGAAGGACCGCAAGTGGGCCTACATCCGCATGGAAGGGCGCAACTTCGGTGATGTGCCGCTGAACCTCGAACTCAAGCTCGAGGTGTGGGACTCCCCCAACTCGGCCGGCGTGATCATCGACGCCGTCCGCTGCGCCAAGCTGGCCCTCGATCGTGGCATCGGCGGACCGCTCCTCGGACCGTCGGCCTACTTCATGAAGTCGCCTCCGGTGCAGTACCACGACGACGTGGCCCACGAACTCGTGGAGTCGTTCGCCGCCGGAGACCGTGGGGACACCTGGCCGGCCGACTGACCGGCCCGCCCGGCCAACGCGCTCACTCCTGGGCGCTCAGCCCTCGGCGCGCCACCATTCGAGCAACCGTCGCCCCGCTTCTTCCTGGCCGAGGGGACCTTCGTCGAGACGCAGTTCCATGAGGAACGCCAGCGCGCGCCCCACGACCGGTCCCGGTCCCACCTCGAGCAGCTCCATGACCTGATTGCCGGTCAAGTCGGGGCGCAGGCGCCGCAGCTCCTCTTCCTCGCCGAGTTCGGTGATGCGCGCCTCGAGCTCGTCCATGCGCCGGGCGAGGGCACGCGCTTTGCTGGCATTGCGCGTGGTGCAGTCGCAGCGGGTCAACTCGTTGAGCCTTTCGAGGTGGTCACCCGCATCACGCACGTAGCGACGCACCGCCTTGTCGGTCCACCCCAGGCGGTAGGTGTGGAACCGCAAGTGGAGCTCGACGAGGCGCACCACGGTGTCGACGTCGCCGGACGAATACCGCAACGCCTCCATGCGCGTGCGCGTCATCCGCGCACCCACCACCTCATGATGGTGAAAGCTCACTCCACCATCGGTGATGGCGCGCGTGCGCGGCTTGCCCACGTCGTGGAAGAGCGCAGCCAGTCGAAGCAGCCGGTCCGCCGATGTCTTGTCCACCACGGCCAGCGTGTGTGCCAGCACGTCCTTGTGACGGTGAATGGGATCCTGCTCGAGCGCCAAGCCGGGGAGCTCGGGCAGGAAGTCGGCGGCCAGTCCGGTTCGGACCACGAACCACAGCGCTTCGGAGGGCGTGTCGAGCACCACGATCTTATCCAGCTCGTCGCGGATGCGCTCACGCGACACGATCGAGAGCCGCTCGTGCATCGTCTCGACGGCCGATTCAAGCGCGGGGTCGGGCTTGAGCGCGAACCGCGCCATGAAGCGCGCGGCGCGCAACATGCGCAAGGGGTCATCGCCGAAGGAGATCTCGGGATCGAGCGGCGTCCGCAGACGACCCGAGGCGAGATCGGCGAGACCGCCGAACGGATCGACCAATTCCATGTCGGGCAGGCGTAAGGCCAACGCATTGATGGTGAAGTCGCGCCGCGACAAGTCCAGCTCGATATCGTCCCCGAACGTCACCTCGGGCTTGCGCGAGTCGGGCACGTACACCTCGGCGCGATGTGTGGTGATTTCGAAGAGTTGGCCGCCGCGCCGGCAGCCGATGGTCCCAAAGCGCGCGCCCTGGGTCCATACGTCGTCGGCCCAACCCCTCACCAGCCGCTCGATCTCATCGGGTCTCGCCTCGGTCGTGAGATCGAAGTCGGGGTCGGCAGCGGCGCCGGTCGGGAAGAGTGCGTCACGCACCGAACCCCCCACCAGGTACAGGGTGCGGTCGGCCTGGCGGAATCGCTCGGCCAGCTCTGCCGTGGCGTCAAGGAGCGGGCCGAAGCGTTCGGGCACGGACGTGGATGGCACCCGACCACGGTAGTGCGGCATCTAGCGTGGCCCTGTGTCGATGCGCTGGGCCACACGTAGCCTCGGCGCGCTCGTGGTGTTGGTGGTGCTTGTGCTCACCACCGTTTCGGCCACGGCCGCCTCTGCCGTCGTGCCCGCCCAGGCGGCGCCTGCCACATCGGGACCCGTCCTGATCCTGCGGGCCCAGACGTCATGGGTGACGCCGGCCGCCCCGTGGTTCACGCTCTCGCTCGGGGTGGGGAACAATGCCGGACCGGCCGCCGACCTCCACGTCGAGCTCACCTATTACAGCCGGATCAACGACGCCAGCCATATGGCCCAGGCCACCAACGCGACGCCCGATGAGGCGGTGCTCACCCACTTCGACGCGCCGGTCACCGCGACAGCGGACGGCCTGGGTGTCGTCTCGTGCGCCGTCATCCTGCCCAAGAACGGGGCCCAAGCGCCCACGCCCACCCCGGGAACACTCGGCGTCTGCCCGCCCGGCGGGCCGACCGTCACCCTCCACTGTCAGCCTGCGACCGGGAGCTGTGGGGACGTGTACCCGGTGGCCGTCGCGCTGTACCAGCAGGGCAACAGTTCGGCCCTGGCCCACTTCACCACCTTCCTGACCTATCAGGAACCGGAATATACGGCTTCGGTGTCGAAGACAGGCGGGGCCCTCCGGGTCGGGTTGATCCTTCCCGTATCGTCACCACCCTCGAGCACGCTGGCGCCCCCGTCGGCCGCCGATCGCCGGAACGCCGAGAGCCTGATCGGCCAGATCTGGGCCTATCGCGGCATCCCCGTGACGCTGGCCGCCAACCCCCTGACCGTCTCCGACCTGGCGGCGACGACGAAAGGGGGGAAGGGCCCGTTGGCCGTCAAGCAGCTCGAGGCCCTGGGCACACCGGCCGACGGCGATGAACTGCTGAGCCAACCGTACGTGCCCATCGATCCGGCTTCTTTGGCCCGGGTGAATCTGACCAGCGAGATCAGCGCCCAGATGGCGCGCGGTGATGGCCTCTTGCGGCTGAGCAACCTCCACCCGACCGGGGGCACCTGGGACGCCACGTCCGCCGCGGTCTCGACGGCCAACGCCACCAACCTGGCCACCGGCCTGCAAGCGGCCCAAAGTGGCCGGCTCATCGTCAACGACAGCGATCTCACGTCGGCCGGCTCCAACAACCTCACGTTCGCCCAGCCCTTCACCCTGCCCCTGGGCCGCACCGCCCACGTGACGGCAGCGGGGGCCGACAGCCAGATCGACGCCCTCTTCACCGCATATCCCCGTAACCCGCTGCTGGCCGCCAACCAACTCCTGGCCAACCTGGAGTTCGTCCACTTCGAGAACGCATCCTTGTCCGACCCGCGCGGCGTCATCATCGAGCCGCCGCCGTTCTGGACGCCACCCAAGGGGTTCCTCACCGTGCTCCTCTACGGCCTCACCCACAACCCGGCGCTCACGCCCGTCAACCTGGACCAGTTCTTCCTCCAGGTGCACAAGGGCGGGAACGGGGAGCCGGCGACGCGTCACCTCAAGTCGGGATCCACGTCGGCCGCCTCCGGGATGACACCGGGCCTGGGGCGGCGGCTCCAGATATCGCGCAACAACCTCACCTCGCTCAGCGGCGCGGCCAGCGGTCACCCTCACCCGGCCGTCTTCGCGATCCTTTCAGACCTGTTGCTGCGCACGGAGAGCCAGACCTTCGACCGGGACCAGCGGGTGGCCGCCCTCGACGTCTTCACCCACCAGCTCGGCGGCGTCCTCGGCTACGTCTCGCTCGCCATTCAGGGCACCATCACCTTCACCTCCCGGACAGCGCCCATCCCGGTCTCTGTACTCTCCTCGGCGCCGTTCCCGATCAAAGTGGTCCTGTCGTTGGACAGCGACAAGTTCACCTTCCCTGACGGGAACACCCGCACGCTGACCCTCGACCACACCACCACCCCGGTGCGTATCCAGGCCCGCTCCCGCACCTCGGGCGACCGCCTCCCCGTCGGCGTCACCCTGACCACCCCCGACCGCCAACTCGTCCTCGCCCGCGCCGCCCTGACCGTCCACTCGACCTCTATCTCCCTCGTCGGGGTGGGACTGACCGTCCTGGCCGGGCTGGTCCTGTTGGTGTGGTGGGCCCGCACGTGGCGCCGCGGTCGCCGGCGTGGTCCGCGAGCGGCTTGAGCATGGCCACGGTCCCTCCTCAGGCGCTCCCGGCGCGACGCGGTCTTTCGCTCTCCACCGCGGCCTCCTACGTCGCCATTGGGACCGGCTTCTCCCGGCTCGCCGGCGTGTTGCGGATTGTCGCGCTGGCCTGGGCCCTCGGCCAATCGCACCTGGCCGATGCGTTCAACCTGGCCAACACCACGCCCAACATGCTCTACGACATCGTGCTCGGTGGGGTGCTCTCGGGCACGTTCATCCCGGTCTTCGTGGACCAGCTCGCCAATCGCACCAAGGAACAGGCATTCACGTCGATTTCGGCCGTGCTCTCGGTCTCCATGGTCGTCCTCGTCACCACCACCGTGGCGGCGCTGGTCCTGGCGCCTGCCTTCATCACGGGACTGACCGCCCTCGATACGTCGGCGCACTCCCAACTCCTCCACACCATCGTCGCCGAACGCGCCGTCGCCACCACGCTGTTGCGCTGGTTCGTGATCCAGATCGCCGCCTACGGCTTCTTCGCCCTCGCCACCGCACTCCTCAATACCCATCGTCGCTTCGTGGCCGTGGCCTGGGCGCCGATCGTCAACAACGTGGTCTGTATCGGCGTCCTGGTGTGGTTCGGCCTCTTGACCGGGCGGGGCGCCACCCTGGCCAGCCTGGAGAACCACCACTCCGAAGTGGTCCTCTTGGGGCTGGGTACCTCCCTCGGCGTCGTTTTCCAATGCCTGGCCCTGATCCCCAGCCTGCGGGCGGCGTCGCTCGGGTCCATCCGCTGGCACTGGGACCTCCATGACGCCGCGCTGCGCACGGTGGTCCGCCTCAGCGGATGGACCTTCGGCTTCGTGGTGGCCAACCAGGTCGCCCAGTTCGTGGTCATCCTCCTCGCCGGCACCGCCGGGGGGACCGACCCGGTCTCCTCCTACACCTATGCCTACGCCTTCTTGCAGATGCCCTACGGGATCGTGGCGGTGACCATCATGTCGGTGGTGGGGCCGGACCTGGCTGAACGGTGGGCCACCGGGCAGCGCGCCGCCTTCCTGGCCCGCCTCTCGGGAGGGCTGCGCGCCATGTTGGCCCTCATCATCCCCGCCGCCCTGGGCCTGCTGCTCTTGGCCAAGCCCGCCGTGGCGCTCCTCCTCGGGCACGGGCACAGCACGCCGGCGGAGACATCGACCACGGGCGTGGCGCTGGCCATGTTCGCGCTGGGCCTTCCGGGGTTCTGCACCTACCTCTACGTCGTACGCGTCCTGCAGTCGATGCAGCGCACCAAGGTGGCCTTCTACCTCTACCTGATCGAGAACGCCCTCAACGTGGGGCTGGCCGTGGTCCTGGTGCACCCACTCGGCGTGCGGGGCTTGGCGTTGTCGCTCTCCGTGGCCTACTCCGTGGGCGCGTTGATCGGCCTCGCCCTGCTGCGCCGTTGGTTCGGCCGCCTCGGCACTCCCGAGACATGGGATCCGCTGCGCCGCGTCGCGCTCGCCTCGCTTGCGATGGGCGTCACCGTCCTGGTGGTGTCCAACTTCTCCGGCTCGACCCACGGGCTCATCCTCTTCGCCCGGGTCGCCGGTTCGATCGTCGCGGGCCTTGCCGTCTACGGCGCCGTGGCCATCTTCCTCGGCCGGCGCTACGAGGCCCGGAGCCGGCTGGCCCGGCGTAAAGAGACACGGCGGCTCGTGGCCCACCAGCGCTCCGCCCGATAAGGGCGTCCCTCAAGTACCCGTGGCAGACTCGTCCTATGCCCGGTGTCCGGATTGTGACCGACAGCGCCTGTGACCTCACCAACGATCTGGTCAAACTGCACGATGTGCTCGTCGTCCCCCTGACGATCCGCTTCGGCACCGAAGAGTTCGAGGACCGGCGCGAGCTCTCACCCGAGGAGTTCTGGCACAGGTGCAAGGGCAAGGGTGACCTCCCTGAAACGGCCGCTCCCCCGCCGGGCATGTTCATGGCGGCCTTTCAACGCGCCGCAGCCGAAGGAGCCGACGCCGTGCTCTGCCTCACCATCTCCTCCAACCTCTCGGCCACGTACGCCTCCGCCGTCACGGCCGCGGCCACCTTCACCCAGATCCCGGTCCGCGTGGTCGACACCCGTTCCGTCACGATGGGTCAGGGCCTGATGGTCATCGCGGCGGCCGAGGAAGCCGCTGCCGGAGCCGGCTTGGACGAGCTCGTTGCCGCATCCGAGGAGCGGACCTCGAGAACGAGGGTCTACGGCGTCTTGGGCGGACTTGAATTTCTCCAGCGTGGCGGACGCATCGGCGGCGCCCAGGCCCTGGTCGGCTCCCTCCTCTCGATCAAACCGGTCATCGTGGTCAAGGACGGCGAGGTGGCCGAGGAATCCAAGCAGCGCACGCGTTCACGTGCCCTGGGCTATCTGAACACCAAGGTGGCGGGAGATGCGCCCCTG
>Ga0307373_10002193_pt1 | contig 35460 bp, 28 predicted proteins | sample OX2MG_FD_202534 | JGI IMG/M metagenome (GOLD analysis project Ga0307373, IMG submission 202534) | Soil microbial communities from Risofladan, Vaasa, Finland - OX-2 | ecosystem: Environmental > Terrestrial > Soil > Coastal area > Acid sulfate soil | place: Finland: Risofladan, Vaasa | collected...
GAGCCCTCGGGGATCGGCCTGGTCCGAGCTGTATGCTGTCCGCTGCGTCAGCGCGAGGGACTGCGTCGTGCTGGGGGGCGCCGACAACAGCTCGACGGCGCCCGCCCACTTCTTCGGCGAGCGGTGGAACGGTCGCGCGTGGGCCCTGGTTGCGGCCGGGACCCTGGGCAAGATCGAGCTGGGCAACGCGACCGGGTTCTGGGGGATCGACTGCCCGTCGGCCAGCGGCTGCTTGGCAGTGGGCACGGCCCTTGCTTATCAGAACGGGGTGGGGGGCGCCGACTTCCCCGCCGGGGTGGCGGAGCGGTGGAGCGGATCGCGGTGGACAGCGGTGAAGTCGCCCATCTCCAACACCTCCATCATGGGCGGACCCGCGACCCGAGCCTCCTACCTGCTCGACGGGGTGGGCTGCCCGTCCGCCCGGGATTGCTGGGTGGCACTGGCGGTGGCGGGACCGATCCCCCCCAACGCGATCCACGTGTCGCTGGCCCATTGGGACGGCTCGGGCTTCTCCGTCGTCACCCTTAGCCGCTTCGGCTCCCTCAACGCCATCGGGTGCCTGCCGGGGGGCTGGTGCGTTGCCCTCGGGGAGGGTTCGACCGCGGTCGCGGGCCTCCACCTCCACCTCACGGCCATCGGCGTGGAGACGCGGTGATGGGCGGCGGTCGACTCGCCGGCCGCACGTCGGCACGCTCGCACCGTGCTGGTGCCCACCCGCGCCGACCCGACCCCAAGCCCGCTCGGCCGAGGCAGGAGGTCACCCAGGCTTCCCCAGGGACCGGCTCCCGCCACGCCGACGCGGTGATCGCGGCCCAGCCACTCCGTCCCCTCGTCGTCGTGACCGCCGCGACAGACGGGGTCAACAGGTGATACCGCCCGCAGTCCCAGCGGCCCTAAGCAGTGCAACATCGGTGAGGTATCGGTTCCCTATGGCGCTTCGCCCCTATCTGTGGGCAGCCTGAGGAGCGCCTGAGCCCGAACACGCCGCCAGCACCTGTCGCATCTCGCTGATCAAGCCCATACGTCGCCCGCGAGATCTACCGGGTGCTGGTGGCTGCCGATGAACTCGCGACGGGCGCTTGACAGACCATAGAAGCACCGACGACTACGAGCGTCACGGGACCACGGACCTGTTCGCCGCGCTCCACATCGCCACGGCGGCGGTGCTCACCCCCTGCCACAAAGGCCATACGGAGGCCGATGTCCCGAGCTTCTTCACCCTCATCGACCGCACCGTGCCTCGGACCCTCGAGGTCCACGTTGTGCTCGACAATCTCTCCCCACACAAGGGACCCGAGATTCGGGCCTGGCTCGCCAAACCCCGGCAGCGGCGCTGGCGTCTGCACCTCACGCCGCTGTCGAGCTCCTGCGTCAATCTCGTGGAGCGATGGTTCAACGAGCTCACCGACAACCGGCTGCGTCGGGGGCGCTTCACCAGTGTGGCCGATCTGGTCGACGCGATCATCCTGTGGGCCGAGCGCTGGAACGACGATCCGCAACCTTTCGTGTGGCACAAGACCGCCGCGGAGATCATCGAAGATGTGCAATGCGGCCGCACCACATTGCACCAGATCAAATCCGCGACCGACCACTAGGGCTCGGGCCGACCCTCCCTGACGCGGGGGCTCGCCGCCCGTCAGGCCTCCGCGGTCGCCACGATCGATCCGTCCTCGGAGTAGGAGTGGAAGCCCCGGCCGGTCTTGCGGCCGAGGTGGCCCGCCTCCACCAACCGCTCCAGCAGCGGGCAGGGCGCGTACCGGGGGTCGCGGAAGCCCTGGTACAGGACCTGACAGATGCCGTAGACGACGTCGAGGCCGATGAAGTCGGCCAGCTCCAAAGGGCCCATCGGGTGCCGGAAGCCAAGCCGAGCCACCGCGTCGATGCTGTCCGCTGTCCCCACTCCCTGCATCAACGCCGTGATCGCCTCGTTGAGATACGGGATCAGGATGCGGTTGCCGATGAACCCGGGCAGATCGGAGGACGACACCGGAGTCTTGCCCAGGCGCCGAGCCAGCGCCTCGATCACCTCGGCGGTCTGCCGGTTGGTTCTCACCCCGCGCACGACCTCGACCAGCGTCATCACCGGAACCGGGCTGTAGAAGTGCATCCCGATGAAGCGTTCCGGGCGCCCGGTGGCGGCCGCCAGCCGGGTGATCGGGATCGAGGACGTATTGGAGGCGAAGAGGACGGGAGGTGGGCAGAGCGCGTCCACCGCCGCCCAGAACTCGCACTTCACTGCGACCGACTCCACCACCGCCTCGATGACAAGGTCCGCCGCCGCGACCGGCTCCAGCGTGTGCTGCGGCCGAATCCGATCCCGGGCCGCCTCCCGCGCGCCCGGGTCGAGGTGGCCGCGCTCGACCAGGCGCTCGAGGCTGGCGGCGATCTGCCGGTCCGCGCGGGTCAGCTGGTCCTCCCGGATATCGAAGAGATCGACCGTCAACCCGTGCTGGGCGCAGGTCTGGGCGATCCCAGCGCCCATCAGCCCCGCCCCGGCGACGAAGATGCGCCCCGGCGTCGCCGTCCCGTCGGACCGGCTCAACTCGCGCCCTCCCGGTTCGCGGGGGGGGCCTCCCCGTCCCGCGCACCCCGCCGGCGTCCTCGGCCGGGCCGGTGGGTCACCGGCGGGCCGCTGGCGGTGGCGCCGCCTCCGGGCGTCCCGGTCCCCGCAGCCGCCTCGCCGGGAGGGCCTGCCGGTCCCCGGCCCCGCCGGCGTCGGCGCCGGCGCCGGTGGGGCGCGCTGGCGTCCGCTCCGGCGCCCGGGTCCCCGCCGTGTCGCTCGCCCGGGGATGCGACCCCGCCCGGGGCCGGGCCCGCCGCTATCCCCTCGGCGGCGGCAGCGGCGCCGAGGGCGGCCGGCCGGCGCCCGCTCCGCCGGCGTCGGCGCCGGCGGCGCACGCCCGGGTCGACCTCGGCCGCCGGCTGGGCCGGGGCGCCTGGGGTGCGGCGCCGCCCGGGACGGGCCCGCGCGGTGCCGCCGGCCAGCAGCTCAGCGGCCGACAGGTAGCCGCCCGCCTCCCGGGCCGCCTCCACCAGCCGTCCATACATCGACTCCTCCCCGGACCGGAGCGTGGCGGCGTCGCCGACGCACACCACCAGCCGGCGGGCCCGCGAGACGGCGACGTTGAGACGGTTGGGGACCCGCAGAAACCCGATCCGCCCCCGCTCGTTGCTGCGCACGAGCGAGATCACCACCAGGTCCTCCTCCCGCCCCTCGAACGAGTCCACCGTGTCGATTCGGACCGAGCGGCGGAAGCGGCGGCGCCCCAGCGCCTGGCGCAGCCGGTCGACCTGGTCGCCGTACATCGCGATCACCGCCAGCGAGAGCGCCGGGTCGACTCGGTCGTTGAGCAGCCGCACCACCTGGCTCACCACCCGCACCTCGGTGTCATTGCGGAGGGCGCCGCCGGCACCGCGTCGCTCGCCGCCCCCGCGGATCCCGGCGGTGTCGGCGAAGTGCAGGGCGACCGGGAAGGGCCGTCGACTGACGAAGGCGTAGGCCTGAACCTCGGCGGCGTCGCTGAGCTGGTGGGCGTAGGAGGCACTGCTGATGTACGCGCTGATCTGAGGGTGCATGCGGTGCTGCTCCACCAGCAGGCAGCGCGCGGCCTCGGGCAGGCCGCCCTCCCAGCACTGCTCGAACAAGCTGGTGTCGACGATCGCCTCCAGCTCCGGGTGCTCCTCGACGATGCCGTAGATGGCGTCGTCCTCCACCGGAGGGAGCTGGCGGTGGTCGCCCACCAGGACCAGGGCCGCACCCAGCCGTAGGCAGGGCAGTGCCTCGTCGATGCGGGCCTTGTTGGCCTCGTCCAGAATCACCAGCTCGAAGCGGTCCTCGGTGGTGATGGGCGAGGTGGCCGCGGTGGCGCAGGTGGCGAACAGGACGTTGGCGTCCGCCAGCCGGGGGTCGTCCTCGTCCTCCACCCGAAAGCCGTCCACCCCGGGATTGACGCGCTCCGCCTTGGCGACCCGCACGGCGCGCAGCCCGGGCGTCCCCGCCAGCCGCTCCAGGGCGTTGTCGACCGCCAGGTTGCTGTGCGAGCAGACCAGGATGCGCTCCCCGGGGCGCTCCCGTAGCCGGTGCTTGATCGCCTCCACGATCACGGTGGTCTTGCCCGTCCCCGGGGGGCCCTGGATGAACGCGGCGTGGCCGGGTTCGAGCCCCACCATGATCCCGATGGCACGGTCCTGTGCCGGGTTGCTGTGCATCCCCGGGGTGACCCAGTCGCCCCGGGGCGGTGCCTCGGGCGCCTGCACCGAGTCCGCCCGCAGCAGCAGCTGGCCGAGCAGGAGGCTGCCGGCGTCGCCGCTAGCGATGCTCGCCAGGGTGGAGCGCTTGGCCTGGTAGAGGGCGCGGTTGAAGGAGGGGATGATCCACCCCTGGGTCCCGGCCGCCTCCTGAGCCTTGCAGGTCACTTCGACCAGCCGCCGGCGGTGGTCGATCCGGGACACGCGTCCGAGGAAGTGGCCGGCGTCCTCCGGCTCAATCATCACCGCCGCGTCCACCGTGAGCGCGATGGGATTCTCGGCGGGCACGGTCAGCTCGAGCTTGCCGATCTCGCCCCGCCGGAGGTCATCCTCGCTGAAGTGGCGGCCGCAGCTGGGACACTGCGTGTCCCGGCCGGGTCGCCAGAGAGCGCGGCAGGTGCGGCAGCGCCAGTGCTCGCGCACGCCCCGGAACGGGGTCCTCTGGGTGGCGACGCGGCTGCGCTCGGCGCTCTCCAGCCCGTCCACCAGTGCCAGGGTCTGCAGCAGGATCGGCGCGGTGGCGTCGCCCCGGCTCAGCTCCGCCAGCGCCAGCAGCTGAAATGTGTCCGAGGGGTCGCCCTCGCTCGCGCTCACCAGCGGGTCGCGGCAGCGCACCCGAAGCGCCCGCTGGCCGTTGCGTTCGCGCTCGGCCGGGGCCGGACGCAGGGTGATGACCCGAAGCGCCGCCCGCTCGGGGTGGCCCCGCCGGGGCAGCACCGGCGCGCAGCCCACGTCCAGTCCCGGCAGCAGCAGGGTCACCCCGGGCGGGCTCCCGTCCCCGGCGACCACGACGAAGTCCTCGAGGGCCCCGATCTGAGCGGCAAAATGCGCCCGCGGGTTGGCGCCGCTCTCGCCCTCCAGGGCGCGCAGGATCGACATAGCGTCGGAGCGCTCTGGCACCACCAGGTGCAGGCGCGCGAGGGTGAGATTGGGGGGCGTCAGGGCGCCACTTCCTCCCCGCTGCCCGTCCGCGGACAGCGAACGCGTCGGCTTCGACTCATCGCCACCACGACAGGGCCAAGGGGCCCGGTGGCGTTCTCGGGCCAGGACCCAGCCAAGGGCGGGCGACCCGTTCGTGCATACCATAGCCAAATCACGCCCGGTCGGGGGCCGCGCGCCCTCGCCGCCCCCGGCGAGCGGGGCCGCGGGGACCTGCCCGGGGGGGCTCCGGGGGTCGCCGTCCACTTCGGCCGAGCCCCCAGGACTGGTAGAATTGTCTGGGCATGCTCCATCGTCACCGGGCCGCCCGGACGCCTGCGCGCGGGACGGGAGCGAGCCGCAACCGGCGCCGGCAGGAGCCCTGACCGGGTCCCGGATGGAGAGTGCTGAGATCGAGGCTGCGCTGGACCCCCGCGACGACGACCCTCCGGTGGGGCCGTCGGGGACCGAGGACGCCGGGCCGGACGTGACCTCGCCCCCGGCCGAGACCAACGGGCGCACGCCGCCCCGGGGGCCGGCCCGCGCCGGGCGCTACTCCGCCGAGCAGATCCAGATCCTGGAGGGGCTCGACCCGGTGCGGCGGCGGCCTGGCATGTACATCGGCTCCACCGACCCGCGCGGGCTCCACCACCTGGTCTACGAGATCGTCGACAACTCGGTCGACGAGGCGCTCGCGGGGAGCTGCGATCAGATCGACGTGCGCCTGCACCGCGACGGCTCGTGCACGGTCACCGACAACGGCCGCGGCATCCCGGTCGACATCCACCAGCCCAGCGGCCTGCCGGCGCTGGAGGTGGTCATGACCAAGCTCCACGCCGGCGGCAAGTTCGGCGGCGGCGGCTACAAGGTCTCGGGCGGGCTCCACGGTGTCGGCCTCTCGGTGGTGAACGCTTTGAGCGAGCGGGTGCTGGTGACCGTCCATCGCGAGGGCCGGGTCTACACCCAGAGCTACGCCCGCGGGGTGGCTCAGACCGAATTGGCGTCCCAGCCCAGCCCGGAGCCGGAGCGGCACGGCACCGAGGTGCGCTTCTGGCCCGACCCCGAGATCTTCCCGGTGCGCGAGCTGAGCTGGGACACGATCGCGACCCGCCTGCGCGAGCTCGCCTATCTCAACAAGCGGGTCGCCTTCCAGCTGGTCGACCGGCGCTCCGACCCACCCACCCAGGCCACCTTCTACTTCGAGGGCGGAATCGAAGCCTTCGTGCGCCATCTCAATCGCGACAAGGGCCCCATCCAGGTCCGGCCGATGTACGTGGAGCGGGAGATCGAGGGGAACACCATCGAGGTCGCGCTGCAGTACAACAGCAGCTTCATCGACCACGTCCTCGCCTATGCCAACAACATCAACACCGTCGAGGGCGGGAGCCACCTCACCGGCTTCCGCAGCGCCCTCACCGCCACCCTCAACCGCTACGCCCGGCGGGCCGGCCTGCTCAAGGAGCAGGATCCGAACCTGTCGGGAGAGGACGTCCGCGACGGCCTCACCGCGGTGCTCAGCGTCAAGCTGCAGGAGCCCCAGTTCGAGGGCCAGACCAAGACCAAGCTGGGCAATTCCGAGGTGGTGGGTCAGGTCTCGACGGTGCTGGGCGATGCCCTCGGACAGTACCTTGACGAGAATCCCGCGGACGGTCGGCGGATCATCGAGAAGTCACTCACGGCGGCACGGGCCCGAGCCGCTGCGGCGCGGGCCCGCGACCTGGTCCAGCGCAAGTCACTGCTGGAGTCCGCGACCCTGCCGGGCAAGCTCGCCGACTGCAGCGAGCGCGACCCCGAGTTGTGCGAGATCTTCATCGTCGAGGGCGACAGTGCCGGCGGCACCGCCAAGCAGGGGCGCGACCGGCGATTCCAGGCGATCCTGCCGCTGCGGGGCAAGATCCTCAACGTCGAGAAGGCGCGCGAGGACCGCATCCTCCAGCACGAAGAGATCCGCAACCTCATCACCGCACTGGGCACCGGCGTCGGCGAGAAGTTCGACATCACCCGGCTGCGCTACCACCGGGTGGTGCTGATGGCCGACGCGGACGTGGACGGCTCCCACATCCGCACCCTGCTGCTGACGTTCTTCTGGCGCCATCTCCAGTCGGTGGTCACCGACGGCTATCTCTACATCGCTCAACCTCCGCTCTACCGTCTGCAGAAGGGGCGCCAGGTCGAGTACGCCTATAGCGAGGAGGAATTCCACGCCAAGTCGAAGGCGCTGGGGGACCGCCAGCAGTCACCTCAGCGGTACAAGGGCCTCGGGGAGATGAACGCCGAGCAGCTCTGGCAGACCACCCTCGATCCCGAGCACCGGATCCTGCTCCGGGTGGAGGTCGCCGACGCCCTCGCCGCCGACGATATCTTCGACCGTCTCATGGGTCCCAACGTGGAGCCGCGCAAGCGGTTCATCCAGACCCACGCCAGGGCCGTCCGCAACCTGGACGTCTGATGGCGGTCGCGCCGTCGGCCCCGGTGCGGGTCGCGCTCGATGCCATGGGCGGCGACCACGGCCCCGCACCGCTGGTGGCGGGCGCGATCGCGGCGGTCCGCGCCCGGACCGACCTGGTGGTCGTGCTGGCGGGTGACCCGGCGCGGTTGGCGGGCGAGCTGGCGGCGGTGCCGGCGGCGCTGCGCGGGCGACTGCTGATCGAGCCCGCCGCCCAGGTCATCCCGATGGACGCCCATCCCGCCCAGGCGGTGCGCGCGACCCCCGGCGCCAGCGTGACGGTGGCGATCCGGCAGGTCGCCGAGGGTCGCGCAGCGGCCGCCGTCAGCGCCGGCAACAGCGGGGCGACGATGGCGTCCGCCCTGCTCCACTTGCATCGGCTCGCCGGGGTTGCGCGGCCGGCCATCGGGTCGGTGCTCCCCACCCCGAGCGGGCGGGCGCTGCTGGTGGACGCCGGCGCGCAGGTCGACTGCCGGCCCGAGTGGCTCTGCCAGTTCGCCCGCCTGGGCGTGGCCTTCGCCCGTCACGGTCTGGGAATCACCGCCCCCCGCGTCGGTCTGCTCAGCAACGGCGAGGAGGTCGGCAAGGGCAACCAGCTGGTCCAGCTCGCCCACCATCTGCTGCTCCGCGAGGTGCCCGAATACTGCGGTCCGGTGGAGGGACGTGACCTGGTCACCGGAACCGCGGACGTCGTGGTCTGCGACGGCTTTGTCGGCAATGTCGCGCTCAAGACCGCCGAGGGGGTGGCCGACCTTCTCTTCCGCGCCCTGCGCTCCGAGCTGACCCGGGGACCCCGGTCCCGGCTGGGCGCGCTGCTGCTGGGGCCGCGGCTGCGGGCGATGCGCGCCCGGCTCGACTGGCGCCGGACCGGCGCCGCCCCCCTGCTCGGGGTGCGCGGGCTGGTGTTCGTGAGCCATGGACGCTCGGACGCGCTGGCGATCACCCACGCCCTGCTAGGAGCCGCCGCCGCGGCCCAGGGGGGACGGCTGGTCGCCGCCCTCGCCGCCGCCGGTGCCACTGCCGCGCCGTCCCTGCCCGCAGCCGAGGGGAGCGCGGCCCTGGCGGCTGCTCCCCTCGCCCACCACGGCGAGGGAGGGGACCCGACATGGACGTGACCCCGCCCGGAGGCGCGATCCGCGCGGTCGAGCTGGAGCAGGAGATGCGCTCCTCCTACCTCGACTACGCCATGAGCGTCATCGTCGCGCGCGCCCTCCCCGATGTCCGCGACGGGCTCAAGCCGGTGCAGCGCCGCATCCTCTACGCCATGCTGGAACAGGGGATGACGGCGGGATCGGCGCCCAAGAAGTGCGCCGCCATCGTCGGCGAGGTGCTGAAGAGCTACCACCCCCATGGCGACGCGTCCGTCTACGACACGCTGGTGCGGCTGGCCCAGAACTGGGTCCTGCGCTATCCCCTGATCGCCGGCCAGGGCAACTTCGGGTCTCCCGAAGGGGATCCCCCCGCCGCCTATCGCTACACCGAGGCGCGGATGTCGCCGATCGCGGCCGAGCTGCTGGCCGACATCGAGAAGGACACGGTCGACTTCGGGGATACCTATGACGGCCAGCGCAAGGAGCCCCTGGTGCTTCCGGCGGTGCTGCCCAACCTCCTCGTCAATGGGGCGGCTGGAATCGCGGTCGGGATGGCGACCAACATCCCCCCCCACAACCTCACCGAGGTCTGTGACGGGCTGATCCACCTGATCGACAACCCCGAGGCCCAGCTGGACGACCTGATGCGCTTCATCAAGGGTCCCGACTTCCCCACCGGAGGGCTGATCTACGCCAAGGACCTCGCCCAGATGTATGCCACCGGCCACGGGCGGGTGGTGCAGCGGGCGCGGGTGCTGTTCGAGGAGTCCAAGGCCGGTCGGGAGCAGATCATCGTCACCCAGCTGCCCTACCAGGTGAATCCCTCGCGGGTCCTGACCACGATCGCCGAGCTGGTCAACGAGCGCAAGCTGGAGGGCATCGCCGATCTCCGCAATGAGACCGGCCGCCGCGAGGGCACCCGGTTGGTGATCGAGCTGAAGCGCGATGCTCGGCCGCACACCGTGCTGAACAACCTCTTCAAGCACACCCAGCTGCAGACCACCTTCGGGACGATCATGCTGGCCTTGGTCGACGGCCGTCCCGAGGTGCTTTCGCTGCGGCGGATGCTGCAGCACTACCTCGACTACCGCCGCGCGGTGGTGGTTCGCCGCACCCGGTTCGACCTGGAGCGGGCGCGCGACCGGGCGCACATCGTCGAGGGGCTCCAGATCGCCCTGCAGAACCTCGACGCGATCATCGCCCTGATCCGCGCCGCTCCCGATGAGGCCGACGCCCAGCGCGAGATGGAGGCGCGCTTCCACCTCAGCGAGCGCCAGAGCAAGGCGGTGGTCGACATGCGTCTGGGCCGCCTCACCCGGCTGGAGCGCGAGAAGCTCGAGGCCGAGTACGAAGAGCTGCTGAAGCGGATCGCCTACCTGGAGGGCGTGCTGGCCAACGTCCGTCAGGTGATGGACCTCGTCAAAGAGGAGCTGGTCCAGCTCCGCAAGCGCTACGGCGATCCCCGCCGCACGGAGATCGTCCAGGGCGACCTGGAGATGAACGAGGAGGACCTCATCCCCAAAGAGCAGGTGGTGGTCACCCTCACCCACCGCGGCTACATCAAGCGCATCGGGGTGGACACGTACCGGCAGCAACGCCGCGGCGGTCGCGGCGTGGTGGGGGCCAAGCGGGTCGGCGACGAGGACTACGTCGAGCACCTCCAGACCGCCTCGACCCACTCCGATCTGCTCTTCTTCACCAATCGGGGTCGGGTCTTCCGGCTGCGCACCCACGAGATCCCCGACGTCAGCCGGCAGGCTCGGGGCCTGCCCGTGATCAACCTCATCGAGGTGGAGCAGGCAGAGAAGGTTACCGCCATGTTGACCGTCGAGGCCTACTCCGACGAGACCTACATGGTGATGGCGACCAAGCAGGGGCAGATCAAGAAGACCCCCAGCGCCGCCTACGCCGTGGTGCGCCGGAACGGCCTCATCGCCATGAACCTGGCCGACGGGGATGAGCTCAACTGGGTGCGGATCAGCACCGGCAGCGACGAGATCCTGCTGGTCACCCGGGCGGGCAAGGCGCTGCGATTCAACGAGCGCCAGGTCCGCCCGATGGGGCGGGACACCCAGGGGGTGATGGCGGTCCGCCTGGTCGGCGAGGACGAGGTGGCCGGGGTCGATATCGTGCGGCCCCAGGGCTACGTCCTAGTGGTCACCGAGCGGGGCTTCGGCAAGCTCACCCCGCTCTCCGACTACCAGGCCAAGAGTCGGGCCATCCAGGGGGTGTACACCACCGACCCGCACGCGCTCGATCGGATCGGACGGATCGTGGGCATGCGGGTGGTCGAGGACACCAGCGAGGAGCTGATGGTGATCAGCTCCCGGGGGCAGATCATCCGGATCCCGCTCGCCGAGGTACGCATCTCCGGGCGCCAGACGCGCGGCGTCATCATCATGCGGCTGGCGCCGCGCGACCTCGTGGGCTCGATCGCGGGCGTGGCGCCGCCCGGGGACCTCGAGGAGGGCTGAGGCCGGGCGATCGCCGCCCGGCCGTGGCCGCCTGCGTGCTCCACGCCGTCCTCCACGCCCTGGTCGGCCTGCCCGCGGTCGGGGTCTACGGATTCACCTTTGCCTGGCTCGCCGCCGAGTCCGCCGGGCTGCCCCTACCCGACGAGCTGGTCCTGCTCTTCCTGGGCTACCTGGCTCACCGCGGCACCGTGTCGCTCCCGGTCCTCATCGTCTGCTCGCTGGCCGGCGCGGCGGTCGGCGCGGCCTTCTCCTACAGCGTGGGTCGCTGGCTGGGGCCGGTTGTGCTCGACCGCACCGCCATCGGCCGCCGGATCAGTCGCGCCCAGCTGGCCGAGGCCCAGCGCCGGATGGCTCGCCGGGGGGCGGTAGCCGTGTTCGTCTCGAGGGTGCTCCCGTTCGCCCGCAACCTCGCCTCCTTCGCCGCCGGCGTCTCCCAGATCCCATCCCGAATGTTCTATCCGGCGATGCTGCTCGGCTCTCTTATCTGGTGCAGCGCCGTGCTCACCGCCGGGGACCAGCTCGGCGCCCACTACCAGCTGCTGCTGAGCCGGGCGGGACCCCCACTCGCGATCGCCTCGCTGGTGGTGGTGCTGACGGCGGTCGGGGCCGGCGTGTGGTGGTGGCGTCGCCGCGCCCGCCGGCCGGTGGCGACGGTCCCTCCCGCCGAGCCGCCGGCGTAGACGGCAGGGCCCCGGCCGGTGGCGGGGATCAGTCGATCGCCGGCGCGGTCTCGATCCGGCCGCGGCCCGACGGCTCCGGCTTCCAGTCGCGCAGGAGCAGGACCGGGCATTCGGCGTTGGCGAGGATGTACGCGGCGGTGCGGCCGAGCTGGACCTCTCCCTGGCGCCGCCGGTGCCGCACCACGATGACGAACAGGTCGGCCCCCCGGCCCTGGGCCTCGTCGACCAGCGCGGGTCCGGCCTCGCGCGCCTGCAGCACGCCGGTCTCGAACGGCACGCCCGCGGCGCGCGCCACCGGCTCGACGGCGGCAAGGTCGGCCTCGGCGCGGACCAGATCCTCCTCCAGCAGGGCGGAGAGGGGCAGGTTGCGGCCCACCTCCACCACCCGCAGGGCATGGATCGTGGCTCGCTCCGGCCGGGCCAGCCGGCAGGCGATTCGCATCGCGTCGCGGTCGGCGAGCTGACCGCTCACCGGGACCACGATCTGCTGGGGGCGCAGCACCCGCTCGGCCGGGGCTGCCAGGGTGGTCGGGGCGGCACGGGGGCCGGGCCGGAGCTTGAAGCGCATCGCCCGCCCATTGTGCCCAGATCCCCGCCCCCCTGCGGCCGGGATGCCGGGGCTCCGAGCCCGGCTCGGACCGGGTCTATACTCGCCGCTGTGAAGATCCTGATCGTGGGCTGCGGCCGGGTCGGGTCGACGGTCGCGCGACAGATGGCGCAGGCGGGGCACGACGTCGCCATCATCGACACCGAGGAGAGCGCCTTCGATCGCCTCGGCCCCGACTTTCCGGGCACGATGGTGGCGGGCTCCGGCGTCGACCAGGACGTGCTGGAGCGCTCCGGGATCGAGGGCGCCGACTGCTTCCTCTCGGTCACCAATGGCGACAACCGCAACATCATGGCGGCCCAGATCGCTCGCGAGATCTTCCACGTTCCCAAGGTGATGACCCGCATCTACGACCCGATCCGGGAGCGGGTGTACCGCGAGCTCGGGCTCTACACCTACTGCCCCACCCTGGTGGGGGCGGGGATCGCCCGGACCTTCTTCGACCAGGGAGCTGACGCCGCCGACGCCGCCCGGGGGGCGGTGGCGGGGGCGGCTCCGGAGCCGATGGGCGCGCCCCTGCCGCCGGTCGCGGTGGGTGCCGATGGTCGCGGCGATGGCTGAGGCGCGACCCCCGTACATCGTTGTCATCGGGGGTGGCAAGGTCGGCTACTACCTCACCAAGCACCTGCTGGAGGCGGGCTACGAGGTGGCCCTGGTCGAGAAGGACCGGGCCCGGGCATCGGCGCTCGGCAGCCACCTCGGGCGGTGCGCGATCCTGGTGGGCGACGGCGACGAGATGGCCTTCCTCGGCACCACCGGGATCGAGCGCGCCAGCGTGGTCGCCGCGGTCACCGGCGACGACGAGGACAACCTCATCGCGTGCCAGCTGGCGCGGCGGACCTTCGCCGTGCCGCGCACCCTGGCTCGGGTCAACAACCCCCGCAACGTGCGCCTCTTCCACCAGCTCGGGGTCGACGTCGCGGTCTCCGCGACCGACGTGATCCTCGGCGTCATCGACAGCGAGCTCGCCCAGGGTGGGGACGTCCGCGGGCTGCCGCTGGAGGGCACCGAGGCGTCGTTGGTCCGGATCACGGTCCCGGTCGGCTTGTTGGTCGGGCACCGCACCGACGAGGTGGCGGCGCTGCGGGGCGAGCGCATCCTGCTCGTGGTCCGGGGGGGCGAGCCGGTCGACCCGATCACCCCGCTCCAGGCGGGCGACCAGGTGGTGGTCTACACCCGGCGCCCGGCCGCCGACCTGATCCTCACCGAGCTGCTGCCGGCGGCTGCCGGCGCCTGAGCCCGGGCCCTTCTCCCGGGACGGTGAGCCGCCGGGTCGCGTTCCTGCTGGGCCGCGGGATCGCCCACTCGCTCTCGCCCGCGATGCACAACGCGGCGCTGGCGGACCGCGGGCTCGACGCCGACTACCAGCTGCTCGATGTCACGCCCCGGCGACTGGCAGCGGCGGTGGCGCGGCTGCGCCGGCTCGACTGCCTCGGCGCCAACGTCACCATGCCCTACAAGCGTATGGTCGTCGCCCACGCCGACGGGGTGTCCGAGGCGGTGCGGCGCTGCGGGGCGGGCAACCTGCTGGTCAGCCGCGACGGACGCCTGCAGCTGGACAACACCGACGTGGTCGCGATCCGGGCGGCGCTCGACCGCCGTGCCCGCCACCTTGGGCGCGGTCCGGTGGCGGTGCTGGGATCCGGCGGGGCGGCGGCTGGGGTTCTGGAAGCGCTCGGCGAGCTGGCGACTCCGGAGGTGCTGCTGCTCGCACGCCGGCCGGCAGCGGCGGCCGCCCTCGCCCGGCGCTTCCGCGACCGGCTCGGTGGGCGGATCACGGTCCTATCGATCGACGCGGGCGCCGCCCGCGTCGCCGAGTGCAGCGTCCTGGTCAACGCGACGCCGATCGGGATGGCGCCGGGTGACCCCAGTCCGATCAGCTACGACCTGCTCCACCCGGACCTGCTCGTCTATGACCTCGTCTACCGGCCGGGCGGACCCACGGCGCTCCACCAGCGGGCCGCGGAGCGAGGCTGCGGGGTGACCTGCGGCCTCAGCCACCTCCTGGCCCAGGCCGGACCCAGCTTCGAGCTGCTGACCGGCCTGGCGGCGCCCTGGGAGGTGATGCGGTCCGCCCTGGCCACCGCGGCGGGACGCCAGCCGGTGGGGTGGGGGGCGGATCCGGCTCCCAGCGGAGCGGGGTCAGCCCACCTCGACTGAGCCGCCGTCCCCGGTCGGCCGGCGCCGGGTGCCGGAGCGTCCTCCCGCCTTCTCGTGCAGGGACACCTCGGCGATCGACGCCCACGGGTCGACCGCCTTGATCATGTCGATGACGGTGAGGGCCGCCACCGCCACCGCGGTGAGCGCCTCCATCTCCACCCCGGTCGGCCCCTGGCAGCGGGCCGTGGCCCCCAGCCGGACCGACCCGCTGGCGGCGTCCGCGGTCGCCGTCACATCGACGTGGGTGAGGGCGAGCGGGTGGCACAGGGGGATGAGTTCGGCGGTCCGCTTGGCGGCCTGGATTCCTGCCAGACGGGCGGTCAGGAGCACGTCGCCCTTGGACGCCGTGCCGTCCCGGATCGCCTGCACCGCCGCGGGGCTGCAGCGCACCACCCCGGCCGCGTGCGCCCAGCGGGTGGTCGTGGGCCGCTGGCTGACATCGACCATGCGCACCTCGCCGGCGGCCCCCACGTGGGTGAGCCGGGGCGGTTCCGTCGGCGGTTCCGGGCCGGACCCCGCCACGGTCAGGCGCCCGGCCCGGCGCAGATCGGGGCCCCAGCTGCCGCCCCGCCGCCGGTCAGGCCCACGACCCGCACCTCGACCAGGAGCAGGGCCGCGGCCGCCGACACGCAGAGGACCTGCACCGGACCGGCCGCGGCTGCCTGCGAGAGGTTCAGCTGCGCCGGGAGGGCGGCGGCGATCAGATGGTCGAGGACGCCGGGAAGTCCGATCAGGCCGATCCCGATCCGCTCGGGTCGCAGGGCGATGGTGGCGCCGATCCCGGCCCGGATCCCGAAGCGGCCGCTCACGACCACCCGCTGCTGCACCGGCGTCAGGGTACCCGTCACCAGCACCCCGCCGGGCTCGACCCGCGCGGTCAGGTCGGTGAAGGGGGAGGCGCCCGCCGACAGTCGCAGCAGGCGGGTGACCTCGGGGTCGCCGAGGCGGATCGTAGCCACATCGGTCCGCCCGTGGCGGGCCTGGCTCACCGCCTGGGCCACGGCGGCCCGGACCTGGGCGGTGGGACTGGGCGCCACCGGCGCGTAGGCGGGCGCGGTGGTGAGCTGGTGGTACAGGACGCCGAGGGCGACTGCGACCACCACGATCGGGAGCAGGCACGAGGCGCAGGCACCCAGGCAGCTGCGACGGATCACGGCGGGATCAGCCCGGTCCGGCCAGGGCGGGCGCCCCGCGCCACGCCGCCAGCGCCTGGCGGTGGCTCGAGAACACCAAGGGGGGAAGCCCGTCGGGTGCGAAGAATCCCAGCTCGGGGGCCTCTTTGGTCGGAGCCGGCCGGCCGGCCGTCACCCGGCCGCTGTACGCGACGACCACCAGTCCGGCGCCCGCGAGTCCCACATGGAACACCCCCTCGAGGCGGACCGGGCCCAGCTCGCACCCGGTCTCCTCGCGGCACTCCCTGCGGGCGCCGTGCTCGGGGTGCTCGTCGTAGTCGACGTAGCCCCCGGGGAATGCCCACTCGCCCCGTCCCGGCGCGATCCCGCGGCGGATCGCCAGGACGTGGCCCCGCGGGTCGACCGCGATCGCAACCGCCGCCACCTTGGGGTCGCGGAAGGCGAGGAAGCCGCAGGCGGGGCAGCCCGGCAGGGTGTGCGTCTCCACCCGCTGCGGCACCAGGCGGGCGCCGCAGTGCGGGCAGAATCGAAAGGGCGTGTCGCTCAGCCCCACTCGAGTCCGATGACGCGCAGCTGCGGGTCCTCCGCCGCCAGGGTGCGGATCCGGGCGACCATGTAGCGACGGTCCCCCGGGCGAAGCGCGACGGGACGGCCCGCCGCCGTTCCGGCGGCGGAGCCCGGCCGAACCGTGCCCCGTCGGTAGACCACGATCGGCTCCTGCAGACGGGCTCCCAGGTAGCTACGGAGCCCGGGATCCGCGCACGCGACCTGCCCGTCCTCGCGGACCCTGGCGACCGCGCCGTCGCGCTCGATCGCCCAGCCGAGCACGTCGGTGGACGCCCCCACGGCGCCGATCATAGATCAGCGATCACCGGGCGGTGCCCGGCGCTGCTCCCTCGAGGTGGTCCCGGTTCCAGTCCAGGGCCGGGTCGTCCGGGTCGACTCCGCGCCGGATCGCCCCCGCCCCGAAGCGGTCGCGAAGCCGGTCCAGGGCCCGGTCCAGCTCGCTCGCGGCCGGGCCGCCCGCGCCGAACAGATCCAGCTGGGCGGCCGCCTGCAGCTGCTCCACCCCGACCCCGAGCAGGCGCACCGGCCGGCCGTCCCGCCAGGTGGCCTGGAAGAGTGCGGCCGCCGCCTCCCCGACCGCCCGGTCCGCGTCGACCGGACAGGGCAACGTGCGGCGCCGGGCCACGGTCTCGAAGTCGGCGGTGCGCAGGCGCAGGGTCACCGCCCGGGCGGTGAGCCGCCGGGAGCGCAGCCGGCGGGCGACCTGGGATCCGAGCACCAGGCACTGGCGGCGCAGGCCGTCCCCATCGCATCGGTCCACCGCATAGGTCTCCTCTCGGCTGATCGACTTGGGCACCCCCGGGACCACCACCGGGGCGGGATCGATGCCGGCCGCGCGGGCGGCCAGCTGGGCCGCCGCCGGGCCGAGGCTGGCGACCAGCGCGGCCGGATCCCGTGCCGCGAGATCGCCCAGCGTCGCGACCCGCAACCGGTGCAGTCGCTCAGCCGTGCGGGGGCCGATGCCGGGGAGCTCGGTGATCGCCAGGGGCGCGAGAAAGCGTGCCTCGGTCCCCGGCGGGACCACGAGCAGCCCGTCCGGCTTGCTCCGCCGGGAGGCGATCTTGGCCACGACCTTGGAGGTGGCGACGCCGACCGACACGTCCAGCCGGCACCGCTCGCGGACGGCACCTCGCAGCCCCGCCGCGATCGCCTCGGGTGGGCCGAGCCGGCGGGTCGAGCCGGTCACATCGAGGTAGGCCTCGTCCAGCGAGACCGGCTCCACCAGGGGCGTGACCTCGCCCAGCACGCTGAAGACCAATCGCGAGACCGTGGCGTAGTGGGCGATGTCGACCGGCAGCAGCCACGAGTCGGGACAGAGGCGACGCGCCTCGGCGAGCGGCATCGCGGAGTGCACGCCAAAGCTGCGGGCCGGGTAGGAGGCGGCGCAGACCACCGCGCGCCCCAGCCCGGCCCGCTCGCCCGGTGCCAGCCGCCGCGCCCCGCCCACGATCACCGCCCGACCCCGCAGCTCGGGATGGCGCAGCTGCTCGCAGGACGCGTAGAAGGCATCGAGGTCGACGTGGAGGATGGCCGGCATCGCCGCTCCTATACTGCGCCGCCGGGGCGGGCGTGCCGGCGCCCCGGCGCGAGCGGGCAGGATCGGTGGACGGCCTCGACCTGCGGATTCGCCAGGGCTGGGCCGCCGCGGACCGCGACCACTTCGAGCCCATCGCCGCGCGGGTCACCGACCTGCTGGCAGGCCACCCGACGGATGTCCGCATCCCGTTCCACGGTGCCGGCGCGCTCGATTCCGCCGGGCAGGCGGAGGCGGCTGCCTGCCTCCACGAGCGGGCCCTCGCGGGCGGGCTGGCGGGTGACGACCTCCGTCGCGGCCTGGTCCCGTACGGCAGCACCCTGGGCCGGATCGAGGCCGCGGTGGCGTGCCGGGAGCGGGCCGACCGCGAGGTCCCCGGTGGCGCCTCGGTGGCGCTGGTCCCAGGCCTCGCCCTGCTTCGCGCCGGTCGCGCGGACGAGGCGGTGGCCCGGCTCATCGTCCTCGCCCTCGACGGCATCGACTCCGAGGAGCGGGAGCGCGACCCCGCCTCGCTGCGGGGGAATGCGGCCGCCCTGACGCCGTCGCAGCCGTCAGCGTGAGCCGGGGGGCCGAGATCAGCGCTCCCGACCCGCCTCCCGGTCGCTCGGAGCGCGTCCGAGGGGGCGCGCTCGACGGTGCTCGACGAGATCGTCGGCCCGCAGATGGCCGGCTGCGATCAGCAGCTCGACGTAGGTCACGCCGAGATGGGGAGCGGCTCGGCGCAGGACCCATGGCGGGGGGGTGGAGCGGTTCTTGCTGACGGCCTGGTAGAAGTAGATCTGGTTGAGGTCGCAGCGGAGCGCCAGCCGGTGCAGCGACAGACCCTGCTCGCGGCAGCGCGCCCGCAGGTACTCTGCGAAGTCCATCGTGGCTCCCGGGATCAGCTGAGCGGTCCGCCGCCCCCGCGGCCACCACCCCGGGCGGCACCGCCTCGCAGCCGGACCCGCGCCAGCCAGCCGACCCCGACCACCACCACCAGAACAACCGGGATGAGAAGGAGGCGCAGCAGCCGGGCCGTCCCACCGTTGGTGTGGAAGACCGCTGTCCCCACCAGCACGACCACCAGGATCCCGAGCCGCAGGCCCAGCGCGCCCCGCCGGTTACGCCCGCCGCCGGGAATCAGGAACATGGCCGAAGTGTACGCCCGAGTATGGCGCGGGTCGATCCGTCCCACCTCGAGGCGACGGCGCAGACCACCCCATACAATCGCGGAGGTGGAGCGCCGAGCAGCCGACGGCGCCAGGACGGGCTGAGGTGGAGTCGGGGCCGCCGCCCGTCCGCCCTAGCCCGAGTCGACTGCTTGAGCGCGACCGGGCGCTGCGGCTGGTCCGCGGCGCCTGTGCCCACGCGCGGGCGGGCCGGCCCGCGATCGTCTTCCTGGTGGGCAACTCCGGCCTCGGCAAGACCAGCGTGCTCCGCTGTGCGCGTGCCGCCGCCGGGACGCTGCGGGTCGGCCACGCGGTCGGGGTGGTCGCCGAGAGTGGCCTGCCCTACGCGCTGCTGGCGACCGCCCTCGGCCACCTGGGAGCCGGCACGCTGCTCGAGCCGCTGGCGCGCGGATCCGACCCTCCCGATTCGCGTGCGCTGCGCTTCTACGCCGTCCAGCGCTGGTTGCAGACGACCCCTCCTCCCTGTCTGCTCGCGCTCGACGACCTGCAGTGGGCCGACGCCGACTCGCTGGCCCTGCTGGGGTTCCTCGGTCGGCGACTGGCGGGTCTGCCGGTGGCGGTGGTGGCGACCATGCGGCCCTGGCCATCGGAGGCGCTGGGGATGGCGGAGGAGCTGGTCCATGCCGGCGTCGCCGAGTTGGAGCGACTGTCGCCTTTGAGCGAGACGGCCTGCAGCCGGTTGCTCGCGCAGACGACTGGGCGGGATCCGGCGCCCGACCTGGTGCAGCGGGCGACGTCGCTCTGCCGCGGCAATCCGCTGCTGATTCGCGAGATCGCCCTGGCGATGCTGGAGAGCGGGTCGGTGCCCCGGATCGAAGGACGGGGCACCGGCGCGAGCTTCCTGCTGGCCCGCTTCGCGGGTGTCCCGCCGGCTGCGCTGCGCTACGCCCAGGTGGCGAGCGTCTTCGGGGCGCGGTTCCGGGCGGGACTGGTCCCGGCGGTGGCCGATCTCACCGACGGGGAGGGACAGCAGGCGCTCACCGCCCTGTTGGGGGCCGGCCTTCTCGAGCCCGCCGTGCGCGGGGTGGTCAGTTTCGTGCACCCTCTCTTCCGAGAGGCGCTCTACGAGGACCTCGCCGCTCCCCTCCGCTCCCAACTGCACGCGCAGGCGCTGCGGGCGCTGGTCGGTGCCGGCGCCGAGCCGGAGGAGGCGGCGGCGCATGCGGTGTCGGGCCACCTCCGCGGCGACCCCGAGGCGGTCGCCGTGCTCGAAAGGGCCGGGCGCGGCGCGCTGCTCAGCGGCGGGGCCGGCACCGCGGTCACCCATCTCGCCCACGCGGTCGAGCTCTCCGGGACCGCGGTCCCGGCGGACCGGCTGCTCCTGCTCAGCGAGGCGCTGGTGGCGGCCGGCCATTCCGAGCGTGCGATGGAGGCGGCCGGGCGAGCGCTCGCGTCGGCCCCCCTCGCCAAGGAGGCGCGGGTGGCGTCCCTGCGCCAGCTGGGGCGGGCGGCCTTCGTCGCGGGGCGGCTCGACGAGGCCTCGCAGGCCTTCGACGAGGCCGCCCGGGTGGCGCGACCTCCCGGTTCGGTCCTCCAGCTTGAGGCCCTGCTGGATGGTGCGCTGACCCTCATGACCACCGATCCCATCCCGCTCACCCTGCGGCGGTCCGAGCAGGCCCGCCGGCTGGCGGGGGCCGGCTCCTCCGTGCATCGGGCGCTCGCCGACGTCGCCTGGGGGACGACCGCCGCCATCTGCGGCGATCCGCGCGGCGTCGAGTGCGTGCGGGCCGCGGCCGGGTCCGCCCCGGAGCTGCTGGTCGCGGCCACGGATGCCGCCTGGATGTGGCGGATCCACCTGGCCCGCGCCGCCGTCGCCCGTCAGGTGGAGGACTTCGACGAGGCGCTCGCGATCTATGCGCGCGCGGCCCCGCCGCTGGAGAGCCGGGGTGCGCCGATGCCGATCGTCGGGCTGGCGATCGGCCATTGCGACACCCTGAAGCGCCTCGGGCGCCTGGCCGAGGCCGAGGCGATCCTCGACCGGATGGCCGCTCTCGTCGAGCTCGCGCCGACCGCGGCGCCGTGGCTGGAGGTGGCCCGCTTGGACATGGCTCAAGAGCGCGGCGAGGAGGTCGCCCACCGGGGCCGTGTCCTGGCCCAGAGCCTGGGCCAGGACGAGCGGCACCGGCCCCTGCTCCTGCTCTGGCTCTGGTCGATCCAGGGCGAGGAGCTCACTCGCCGCGGGGCCGCCGCGGCTGCCCTCCCCTTTTACCGGCGCTGTCGGGAGCTGGCGACCCGCGACGGGATCGTGGACCCGTGCACGGTTCCCTGGACCAGGGGTGCGATCGAGGCCCAGGTCGCCGCCCAGGCGATGGACGAGGCCGAGGCGACCCTCAGCTGGCTGGAGGCCAACACGCGCCCCTGGCCCTGCCGCGGCCCGCGCGCGGTGGTCGCCTACGGGCGGGGCTTGCTGGCCAGCCGCAGCGGCCGCCCCGAGTCCGAGGGGTGGTTCGCCGAGGCCCTGCATCAGCTGGCCGCGACCCCCCTGCCCCTGCTCCACGCCCGTGTCCTGCTGGCGCTGGGGCGCCACCGCCGCCACGACCGCCGCGCGGCCGCCGCCCGGCCGGTGCTCGCCGAGGCCGCTCAGGTGGCCGAGCAGAGCGGCGCCGGCTGGCTGGCGGCGGCGGCCATCGACGAGCTGCGCGCCTCGGGCGGGCGCCGACGCGTGCGCACCGATGCCGCCGACGGCCTCACCGGCCAGGAGCAGCGGATCGCCCGGCTCGCCGCGGATGGGCGCAGCAACGGGGAGATCGGATCGGTGCTCTTCCTCTCGCCGCGGACCGTGGAGAGCCACCTCGGGCGGATCTACGCGAAGCTCCGAGTCCCCTCCCGGCGGGAGCTCGGCGAGCGGCTCGACGCGCGGGATCCCTGAGGGCACCCGCCGCCCGGCCGGCCGGCGTCCCCGCCCAAAGACGCGGGCTGGCCCCGGATGCTAGCCGGGACCCGGCCCGCGACCATCGGCGGGTGGCTCAGGAGCCGAGAGCGCACCTCCCCGGCGGAGACGACGTGACCCTGCGCGTGCGTCTTCGCGCCACTGGTCGGTTCGTGGGCACGGTCGACGAGGAGGGCTCGCAGGCGCCGCGGGGCTTCGATGGCTGGGTCGACTTCATGGGCGCGGTCGCCGAGCTGCGGCAGCGCGCCGGCCGGCACGTGAAGGGGGAGGCCGGATGAGGTGCCCCCGTCGCCTGGTGGCCGCCCTCGGGACCGTCGGCGTGCTGGCGGTCGCCGGGCCCGCCCTTGCCGGCGTCCTGCCGACGCTCGCCGCCGCCGTCCCACCCGCGCCCGCCGAGCGACCCGCCCTCCGGCACGTCCCGGCCAGCGTCCCGCCCGCGGCTGTCCCGTCGAGCCGCCTCGACCTTCCGGGCGACGCCGTTCACCTGGTCGCGACCGCCCCCCTGCTGAGTCGCCCCGGCGCGGGTGGGTCCGGCGACCGTCGGCTGCGCCGGGGGGAGACGGTGGTGGTGCGGCTCGCCGGTCGATTCGGCGTTCCAGACGGCGGGGCCGTCGCCGCTCTGATCGAGCTCGCGGCGGTCGATCCCCCGATCTCCGGGACCCTGACCCTGAGCGCCTTCCCGACCAGCTCGGAGGCGGTCAGCTCGCTGACCTACCCCCCGGGACAGGTGACCTCGACCCTCGCGCTGGTCCGGCTCGGTGCCGATGGCGCGATCGCGCTGGGTGCGGCGGATGGGCCGGTCGTCGTCGCCGCCGACCTCGTCGGCTTCCTGGAACCGGGCGCGGGGGATCGCTTCACGGGACTGGAGACACCCGCCACCCTGGCCGGGGCCGGTGCCGGGGTGGCGGCGCGGGGGGCGTCGCCGGTGGCCGCGCGAACGCTCGCTCTCCGCGTCGCCGGGCGCTTCGGGGTGCCGGGTCGAGGCGCCGTGGCGGCGCTGCTGCGGCTGACCGTCACCAGGGCCCGGGGGTCGGGGAGCGTCGCGGCTGCTCCCGGGATGGTCGCCCCCGGGTCGCCCCCGTTGCTCGCCTACCGGCCCGGTGGTGGCGCGACCGACCTCGCCATCCTGCCGATCGGGGCGGACGGCTCGGTCCGGATCGCGGTGAGGGGCGCATCGGTCGACCTGCGTACCCAGTTGCTCGCCTGGCTGGCACCGGGCGGGGGCGATGGGGTCGTCAGCCTGGAACACCCGATCGCCCTGGCGGGCGGGCACGCCGCCTCATGGCCGGCAACCCTGCGACCCGGGCGCACCCTCACGGTCGCGGGGGCCAGCCTCGGCGGGGTGCCGCTGCCAGGCGCGGTCGCGGTCGTGGTGGAGCTCACCGCTCGGGCCCAATCGGGACCCGCCACCCTGTCGGTCTATCCGGCTGGCGCAACGCCGCCGGCCGGGGGAACTCTCGGGGTGACCCGCGGGGCGGCTGTCGGCACCCTGGCGCTGGTTGCCCTCGGCGCTCGCGGCGGGATCACCCTCACCGACTCCGGCGGACCGCTGGAGGTGAGGGCGATCGTGACCGGCTACCTCGTGGGCGCGGCCACCCTGCCTCTCACCATCACCACCCGCGGGCTGCCGGGGGCCGCGGTTGGCGCCCGCTACCGGGCCGCCCTGGTGGCCGTGGGCGGAGCCCCGCCCTATCACTGGTCGATCGAGGCGGGGACGCTCCCGCGCGGTCTGTCGCTCGCGCCCGGCCGCGGGCTGATCAGCGGAACGCCCGCGGGTCCGGACGTCGCCCCGATCACCCTCACGGTGTCGGACCATCGCGGGGCTCGGGCGAGCGCGCTGCTGACCGTGGTCGTGGCACCGACGCGGACTCATCCCGGCCCGCACCGGGGGCTGCTCGCGATCACGGTCGGTCAGCTGCCGACCGGCCTCCCCGCCGCCGTCACGGTCACGGGGCCGGGGGGCTACTCCCGCACCCTCAGCTCGACCACCGTTCTGACGGTGCATCCTGGCAGCTACCGGGTGGCGGCCCGCCCGGTCGCCGGCAGCTCCGACACGTTCTATCCCAGCGTGACCGGGAGCCCGGCTCGGGTCACGCTGGGGGGTCCTGGCGTGGTCGGGGTGAGCTACCTCACGGCGGTGGCCAACACCACCTTGGTGGTGCCGGCCGGACAGCTGGGAGACCTCCGCTCGGTGACGCCCACCGAGTCCAGCTTCGTCTTCGCGCCGGTGCCGCCCAGCCTGGCCTCGGTTCAGCCCGGCGATGTCATCGCCGCCGGGCCCAGCCCCCTCGCCCCCGGCGGGTTCCTAGAGAAGGTGACCAGCCTGGCCGATGTCAACGGCGAGCTGGTGCTGAGCACCCAGCGGGCAACCCTGGCGGAGGCCGTCCCGCGGGGATCCTTCTCGGTCCAGTGGCCCACCGCGCCGATCAACGGGTCGGCGGCCACCCGGATGCTCGCCCGCTCCGCACCCACCGTTGCCGGAGGCGCCCGGCCCGGACCCACGGCGCACCCGCGGGGCGCGCCGTCGCCCACCGCCGGAGGGGTGCCGGACGCCTTCATCCCGTCGCTCAGCTGTGGGTCCAACATCGGGGGCGGGTCGCCCACGATCGACCTCAGCAATGTTCAGTTCTCGATCACGCCTCACTTCGACGCGTCGTGGAGCTGGACCCAAGGTCTCACCGCCGACGCCTACGTCGAGGTGGTGGAGGGGATCCAGGCCAGTCTCATGTTCCCCAAGGGCTCCTACTGTCAGGACACGATCAAGCTCTGGGGTCCCCAGACCTTCGGCATTCCCGATGTGAACTTCTCGATCGGACCGGTCCCGATCAACATCTCCTTTCTGCTCGAGATCGACCTCACCATCAAGGTCGCCGCGACCGCCAACGTCGCCATGACGGAGCAGCAGGGATTCACCCTGGACGCGGGCGCCTCCTACGCCAATGGCCAGCTCTCCCCGATCAACAGCTACACCCCCAACAACAACTTCCAGCCGCCCGCCCCGGGCTCGGCCGGCTACCTCAAGGTCTCGGTCGGGCCCAAGTTCACGTTCGCCTTCTGGTGCTACGACCTGTGTTACTCGACGACCATCGACGGCGTGTCGCTGCCTGCGATCACGCCGCTGATCGGTCCCACGATTGGGATGGACGTCTTCTTGGAGCTGACGCTGCAGGAGCCGCCGTCGTACCCGAGCTGGGCGCTGACGGGGGGCCTCGAGTTCAGCATCGGCTTCGTCGCCAACCTGTGGGGTCTGATCAACGTCAACGCCCAGCTCTCGGTTCCGATCCTGACCGCCACCTTGGCCGCCGCCCCTCCGGTGATCACCACCCCGTCCCTGCTGCCGACGCTGGAGTCCGGGACGCTGGCGACGCCGCTCCAGATCCCGCTCCAGGCCGGGGGCTGCTGCACGTCCGCGACCACTGGGGTCTCCCTTCCCGTGAAGCCGTTGCAGTGGAGCCTGCTGGGGACGCAGCCGTCGATGCCGGGCATCTCCCTCAGCCCCTCGGGCACGCTCACTGTGTCCGGGACGCCCCAGGGCTTTTCGGGCGACATCGGCGTCGACGCGTCGGTGACGGACGCGCTCGGCCAGACCACCGACGGCAGCTTCACGATCCCGGTCATCCCGGGGCCCCAGAACCAGATCTACGACCTGCCGGATGCCGAGGTGAACCTCGGCTACTACTACGACCTCACCCCCAGCATGGACCAGAACCAGGGAGGGACGCCTCCCTACCACTGCTTGGGCTACACGCAGGGCACCGTCTTCATCCCCTGGGGCTACGACATCAGCGAGCAGGCGCCCGGCTGCGTCGTCAGCGGGAACCCCAGCACCCAGGGAACGATGCCCTTCTCGTTCACCGACTGGCAGAGCGTGCAGTCCCAGGTGACCGACAGCTACACGCCGCCGTCGAGCGCCATCGACACCCTGGTGATTGGGCCCCTGCGCACCGCCCCCGCGATCACGATGCCCTCCGGACTGCTGACAGGGGAGGTGGGCGTGCCCTTCTCCTTCGAGCCCAAGGCGTCGGGCGGCGAGCCCCCGTACAGCCCGTGGGATGCCTACGCGCCGAGCCAATCCGGCGCGGCGATCGCGACACCGCTGCCCGCTGGGCTCACCCTCGATGCCAACACCGGCGCCGTGAGCGGGGTTCCGACCACGCCCGGCCTGTACGATCTCTGGCTTCGGGTGCGCGACAACCTCGAGGGCGAGGCGTTCGGGGACGTGGCCGTCTATGTCGCGCCGGCTCCTGGCATCACGACCCTGTCGGTGGGCGACGCCACCATCGGCGAGCCCTACCAGGCCCAGCTGACCGCCACCGGCGGGACCGCCCCCTACGGCTGGGAGGTCACCTCCGTCACCGACGCCCAGGGAGCCGCCGTGCCCATGCCGGCCGGACTCAGCCTCGATCCGAACACCGGTCAGATCCAGGGGACGGCCCTGCCCGGGACCGATGGCACCTACACCCTGCAGGTGGGGCTGACCGACGTGGCGCAGGCGCAGGCCACGCGGTCGCTCTCGCTCACCATCCTGCCGCAGCTCGTGATCACCAGCCCCTCCGAGCTCCCGGCGGCGGCGCCCGGTATCAGCTACTCGGCGACTCTCACCGCCACCGGGGGCAGCGGCGCCGCCAACTACAACTGGTCGCTGGGCAGCTGTTCGGGCGCCCCCAGCTCGCTGCCCAGCGGCCTCACCCTGCTCTCGGCGTACGGGTACTCCACCGGCCGGATCGGGGGTGTCACCGCGCCGAACGCCCGGAGCACGCTGGTCGAGGTGTCGGTGACCGATCTGCGCGGAGGCTGCACCTCCGCCTGGCTCTGGCTGCCGGTCGGGCTCACGGTCACGCCCTCGTCCCTGCCCCCGGCCGAGACCGGTCGCGCCTACCAGACCGGGCTGACCGGCGCCGGCTCCTACCAGCTCCCGTACGCCTGGACCGTCGTCGCGGTGATCGGGCCCGGCGGGGCCTGGGTGCGACGGTCCAACGTGTTCTCTCCCCCGGGCGGACCCAGCAGCGAGACCCTGCGCCTGGGGATGGGCGCGGGTTCCGGGCCCTTCACGGCCACCCTCTCGGGGCAGTTCGACGTCCCGCCCGGGCGGTACCGGATCCGGGTCCAGCTCCTGGATGCGTCCGGCGCCGTCGTCACACCACTGCTGCCGATCCTGGTGGAACGGGTCCCGACGGTCCTCCCCCAGCTGCCGGGGGGTGATGTCGGCGTTGCCTACCGGCAGGCCGCGGGGGTGGGCGGCGGGGTCGGGCCCTTCCGGTGGTTCCTCGGCGCCGGCTCGGCGCCCCTGCCACCCGGGCTCACGCTCGCGGGCGACGGAACCATCAGCGGGACCCCAACCGCCGCCGGCAGCTACCCGATCGTGCTCGGCGTGGTCGACGGGGCCCTGGGGCACGCCCGGGCGGCGACCACGCTGGTCATCGCCGGGGACCCCACTGTCACCACCCAGGCGCTCCCCGTCGCCGAGGTGGGGGCCGCCTATCAGACGACGCTGGCTGCGGTCGGGGGAACCACCGCGGGGATCACGGGCGCGTCCGACACCGGGGGAGCGTACGTCTGGTCGCTGGCCCAGGGCGATCAGCTCCCCCAGGGGTTCACCCTCGACCCCGCGACCGGAACCATCTCTGGCACCGCGCTCGCGAGCGAGTCCGGGACCTCCACCGTGCTGCACCTGGTCGCCCGAGACCTCTGGATGCCCTCGCCACCGGTGCCGCTCACGCTGGCGATCGCCGACTCCACGCTGACGCTGGTCACCTCCAGCCTCCACGAGGGTGAGGTCGGGGTTCGCTACGCTGACGTGGTCGCGGCCACAGGCGGGCTACCTCCGTACACGTTCAGCGTCAGCGGCGGGCCCGCCGGGCTCTCGATCGGCGTCATCTCGCTGGTCACCTACCTTGGCGATCGGAGCAGCTCGCTGCTGCCCGGGCTCATGGGCACTCCCACCCAGGCCGGGGACTTGGGCGGCAGCCTTGTCCTGTGTGTCACGGATAGCGCGGGGGTGAGGGTCTGCAATCGCGGATCGCTCGGCCTCACCATCGCGCCGGCGCTCTCGGTGGCCACGGCGTCGCTGCCGTCGGCGCGGGTCGGTCAGCACGCCACCGTTTTCCTTCACGCGGGCGGCGGGGCGCCCTCCTACGATTGGTCGGTGCCGATCGCGGACCGGCTGCCGTCCTGGCTTCAGCTGAGACCGGACGGGTTGCTGCTCGCTGCGCCGGGCGCCACCGACGCCGGGCACACCGGCGTGGTCACGCTCCAGGTGACCGATGGCCTTGGCGGGGTGGCGACTCGGACGCTCCGCGTCGCCGTGAGTTCGGGCCTGCTGATCCTCCCCGCGTCGCTCCCCGCGGCCACCGCGGGAGCGGTCTACCACGCCGTCCTGGAGGCGCCGGGCGGGGTCGCCCCGCTCCGCTGGACACTCCGCTCCGGCTCGCTGCCGACGGGGATGGCCCTCACCCTGGGCGGAGTGCTCATCGGGATTCCCCGGCTGTCGGCGGCCGGCACCACCGCCCAGTTCACGGTGCAGGTCACGGACGCCACCCGCCTCCAGGGGCTGCGGGCCTACACCCTTCAGGTGCTGTTGCCGTCGGCTCCGACCCCCTCCGCTGCCCCCACCCCCACGTCGGGGCCGAGTCCCTCTCCCACTCCGACCCCGACGCCGAGCGCCACCCCCACTCCGACCCCGACGCCGAGCGCCACCCCCACTCCGTCCCCGACGCCGAGCGCCACGCCTACGCCGTCCCCGACGCCGAGCGCCACGCCCACCCCGACGCCCACGCCCACCCCGACCCCCACCGGCTCCGCCACCCTCCACGGGGTGAGCTGCCCCACCGCGTCCCTCTGCTGGGCGGTCGGTGACGGGGGCACGATCCTCGCCTCCTCGGACGCGGGTGCCAGCTGGGCGCCCGAGGTCAGCGGCACCACCCAGGTGCTGCTCGCGGTCAACTTCACCGACTCCAGCAACGGCTGGGCGGTGGGGGAGGGCGGCGTCATCCTCCACACCGCTGACGGCGGCACCAGCTGGACCCTGCAGACGATTCCGGCCCAGGTCTGCAATCCCTTCCCCACCTGCGACTGGCTCCAGGGTGTCGCCTTCCAGACCAGCAGCAGCGGGATCATCGTCGGCACCAACCAGACGGTCCTCACGACCAGTGACGCCGGCGCCACCTGGACCTATGTCAGCGGGGTCGCGCCTGGCAATCCGGTCCCGCTCGGCAACTTCAGCCTCAACGCCGTGGCGTACAGCGCCCCCGGCTCCGCCGAGGCGGTTGGGACCGCCGGGACGATCCGCCAGACGACGGACGGAGGCGCGAGCTGGTCCGCGATCACAAGTGGAACGGGTCAGCTGCTGGAGGGGATCGCGTTCCGCAATTCGGACGGATTCGCGGTGGGTGCCGGCGGCACCACGCTGGGCAGCAGCAATGGCGGCTCAACCTGGTCAGCCCAGCCCAGCCCCACCACCCAGAACCTCACCGCGGTCGCGGTCGGAGGCTACTGCGTCGGGCTCCTCGGCGGCTGCGTCCTGGCGGCCGGGGCCGGGGGGACGGTGCTGACCGACACCTACGGAAGCTGGACCACGATGGCGAGCGGGGCCACCCAGGACCTCAACGGCATCGGCCTGCCGCTCGGCGCCACCACTTACGTCGCGGTCGGGGCGGCCGGCACCATCGTGGTCAATCCCAGCTCCTGACCTGCTCGGCGGCGGCGAGGACCCCGGCCCAGTCCGGCGACTCCCCGCTCGGCGCCCGGCGGGCGCGCATGCCCGCGGCGGCGGCGCCCGCCAGGTCGGCCGCGGGGCTGTCGCCGACGAAGAGCACCGCCGCCGCCGGTACGCGCAGCCGGCGCACCAGTGCCCTGAAGATGAGCGGGTGGGGCTTGCGCCAGCCCACCTCGCTGCTGAAGACGACCGCGTCCAGGAGCGGGAGGAGCTCGAGGTGGCGGAGCTGCGCGCGCAGGATCGGGGCGGGGTAGGGGGCGTTGGAGCAGAGGCCGACCCGCAGGCCGCGGCCGCGGAGCGCGCGCAGCAGCGCCGGCACCCCCGGGCGCACCGCGACCCCCGCGAACCAGGCGTGCTGATGGAGCCGCAGGACCTGGGCCCGCGTGCGGGCCCCTACCCCGTCCATGCCGAGCTGAGCCAGTGCCCGAGAATAGACCGCGGCGATCTCGAGCTCGCGAAGGGGAGGGTCCGGGGGGGGCCGGGCGGCAGCCCGCTCGACCTCGGTGTCCAGCGCTCGGGCCAGGGCGGAGGGCCCGAAGGCCGCCGAGCGGCGCGTCCCCAGCACCCGCCTCAGCTCGGGGTCGAGCCGATCCAACGCCGCCAGCGGCCGGCGGAATCGGACCAGGGTGTCGCCGTAGTCGAAGGCGACCGCGCGCAGGCCAGGTGGGGTCAGCGGCGCCGGAACGGCCAGCGACGGGCCTGCAGCCGTGCCTCCCGCTCGGCGACGGCCTGCTCGCGGTCCGACAGGCCCGCCTCGCGCTCGCGCACCTGCGCCTCGGCCCAGGTGCTGAGGGCGCGCACCCGCTCCTCGATCTCCTGGATCCGCGCCGCCCGGCGGCGGAGATCCTCAGCCTGGTCGCTCAGCGCCCGGCGCGCGGACTCGACCGCGTCAGCCAGTCGCTCCTCCATCTCGGAGAGGCGCCGCACCCGGGTCTCGACGTCGGCGGAGAGCGCGCGCAGCGCCGTCTCCGTCGCCGGCGCCGGGCTGGCGTGGAATCCGATCGGTGCTCCCGGGAACGCCAGGGTGGGGGCGGCGTCGCCGTCGGGCCGGACGGAGCCGAGGCCGGGCGCCATCGGGGGAGTGCCCCCCGGGCGCAGCTGAGGAGGTCGGACCGGCAGGGTGGTCGGGGCAGCGGATGAGGTCGGGGGGCGGTCGAAGGGGGTCATGGCCGATGGCTCCTGCGAGGACGTGGAACAAACACAGAGCTCCCGGGCTGCTGACCACCCTAGCAGGGACGGCGCCTGCCGTCGAGCGGGACCCCCCCAGGTGGGGTCAGGCGGGAGGGGGCGCGGCGGTGCCACCGGGCCGCCGGCGGCGTCGCCGCCGGCGTGGGCCCGACGCCGTGGGCGTGGCCCCCGCTCCCCCCGGTGGCCCCGCCGGCTCGCGTCCCGAGGTCCCGGCAGGGGTGGGCGCGCGGCGCGACCCGCCGGAGGCGACCGAGGCGGCCCCCGCCGCTGGCCGCCCGCCCCCGGGTGAGCTGGCCGACCGTCCCCCCCGCCGCCGGCCCCGCCGCGACCCCCGGCCCGGGCTCGCGCCCCCGGCCCCGGCCGCTCCGGGTTGCCCGAAGCGCGCCAGGCTGCGGGAATCCAACCACGAGCGCCAGCGTTCGGGCGGCACCTCCCCGCAGGCCACGAGCCGGGCGTCGAAGTCCTCCAGGTAGTCGGCCAACGGCCGCTTCTCCTTGGCCGCGTTGCCGGTCTGCTTCTCCGCCCACGGCTGGTAGCGATTCGATTCCGGGTCAAGGAACTCGGGCAGCGTCGCCATCCAAGCGGAGTATAGGATCGGCGTGTGGACCGTCTCCTCGCCGACGGCCTCTGGCAGCTGGACACGCTCCTCGGCGGCTATGAGGCGGTCAACGCGGTGTTCTTGGTCGAGGGTCCGCGTCCGTGCCTGGTCGAGACCGGGCCCCAGCTGACGGCGGCCACGGTCCGGCTCGCCCTGGCGGCTCGCGGGCTCGCGGCGGACGACCTCGCCACGGTGGTGCTGACCCACATCCACCTCGACCACGGGGGCGCGGTCGGCGAGATCGCCGCGGCGTTCCCGCGCGCGCGCATCCTCTGCCATCCCCGCGGGGCGCGCCACCTGAGCGACCCGACCCGGCTGGTGGCCGCCGCCGCGGCCGTGTACGGGGCCGCGCTCGACACCCTGTACGGTCGGATGGAGGCGGTCCCGCAGGACCGGATCGGAGCGGTCGCCGACGGCGATCGCATCGGCGTCGGGGCCGGGCGATGGCTTCGCTGCCTCCACTCCCCCGGTCATGCCCAGCACCACCTGGCGGTGCTGGATGAGAGCTCTGGGGTCCTGCTGGTGGGCGACGCCGTCGGGGTGCGGATTCCGGGGGGTGGTCGACTCCGGCCCTCCACCCCTCCGGACGACTTCGACCGCGACCAGGCGATTGCGTCGCTGCGCCGCTTCGCCGCGGTTGCTCCCACCCAGGTGGTGCTCACCCACTTCGGACCTGCCGGCGACCCCGCCGAGGTGCTGGCCGATGCCGAGGACCAGCTGCGGGAGTGGTGCGAGGTCGCCGCCACAGCCTTCAGCCAAGACGCCAGCCTCGACCACATCGTGCGCGCGCTGGAGCGGCGCCTCGCCGCCGCGGCGGACCCCTCGGTCTCGGCCGAGCGTGAGGCAGTGGTCCAGCTGATGAGTGGGGTGAGGTCCAACGCGGCGGGCCTGCGGGGATGGCTCCGCCGCCGCGCCGCCGCCGACGCCGCCGCGACCGGGGTCGGGCCGGCCTGAGCGGCGGCCCCGGGCCCGGCTCACTCCCCGCCCGGGTCCGCCGCGGTCTCGGGTGAGTTTGCCCCCGCCCCCCGGCGGGTACACAGGGGAAGAAGGCGAGAGGTCGCACGCGCCGGGGCGAGGGGATCGGACCCGGTGGGGAATCATGCTGCAGCGACGGATCGCGATCGTGGCACCACCGTGGTACCCGGTCCCGCCCGACGGGTACGGCGGGGTCGAGCTGGTGGTGGGGCTACTGGCGCGCGAGCTGCGCGGGCGCGGACATGAGGTGGTCCTCTTCGGCGCCGAGGGGTCCGACCCCGGGACTAGCACGCTCGCCCCTCGAGGGTGGGACCGGGACCTCGGGCATCCGGGGGAGCGCTGGCGTGAGCTGACCTATGTCTCCCGGCTGGCGGCAGCGCTGCGGCGCGAGCGACCGTTCGACGTGATCCACGACCACGGCGGGGGTGGCACCCTGCTGGCGGCGGAGGCGGCCCGGCTGGGACCGGTGCTGCACACGGTGCACGGGCCGCTGGGCGAGGCCGAGCGCACCTTCTATGCCAGCCTGTCGGGGCGGGTCGGGCTGGTGGCCATCAGCCGAAGCCAGCGGGGGACGGCCCCAGGGCTCTCCTGGGTGGCGACCGTTCCCAATTCAGTGGACGTCTCCGCGCTCCGGGTGGGTCCGGCCCACTCACGCGGCCCGACCCTGGTGTGCCTGGCTCGGATCTGCCCCGACAAGGGCCAGCACCTGGCGATCGCGGTCGCCCGGCGCACCGGCCGGCCGCTGGTTCTGGCCGGCAAGATCGAGCAGACGGCGGCCTCCCGTCGCTACTTCGACGAGCAGATCGCGCCCCATCTCGACGGCGTGCACGTGCGTCATGTCCCCAACGTCGCGGGCCAGGACAAAGCGGAGCTGCTCGCCTCGGCCACCGCCCTGCTCTCGCCGGTGCAGTGGCCGGAGCCGTTCGGCCTGGCGGTGGCCGAGGCGATGGCGAGCGGGACCCCGGCGATCGCCTTCCGCCTCGGGGCGATGCCCGAGCTGATCCAGGACGGGGTCACGGGGTTCCTCTGCGACGACCTCGACCAGATGGTGGTGGCGGTGGGGCGGGCCGCGGCGATCGACCCCGCCAGCTGCGCCGGGAGCGCCCGGGCGCGGTTCGGACCGGTGGCGATGACCGACGGGTACCTCGCCGCCTACGCCGCCGCCGCCCCCCGGCGCTCCCCGCTGATCCTGGCGCCCCCGGCCCGACCGCTGGACGGGCGGTGGGCCCCGGTCGTCCCCACCGCGCTGGCCCCCGGCGCCTAGCGGACGTTTCCGAGGCCGGGCGGTCCGCGAGAGGCGGGGGACGGGGCTGGTGAACTCGGAACCGCGGGTGGGGACGCGGCCGAGCGGCTCGTGCCTATGGCCGTGGGACTGGAGGCGACAGCAGGCTTGACGGGGTGAAGGGAGCCTGCTAGGCCAGCACCTCGCGAGGAACCTCCGGGCCAAGCGGATCGGCCCCCATCCCCACCTCGACGCGGTCGACACCCGCTGGAACGGCGGCCATCTCACCGTCGCCTTCCAGACCTACCTGGGCCGGGCGGATCAACTGGGGGGGCCGACGGCCCAGCCGTTGGTGCGCACCGTCCGCTAGGGCGCGGTGGCGGTGCTCTGGCAGCGGGCCCGCCCGCTCGAGGTGGTGCCGACGATCGCTGGGGTCGTCGGCGGCCGCGGGCGCCCGTCGGTGGGCGAGTACCTGCTGCTGGCGGCGCTCAACCGGGCCGTCGGCGATCCCTGCTCGAAACCGGCCTGCGCCGACTGGTCGGAACGGACCCGCCGCACGCGGCTGCTGCCGGTGCCGGCGGGGCAGCTCAGCTCGCAGCGGGTCTGGGATGCGAGGGACCAGGTGGACGGCACGGCGGTGCAGACGCTCTTCCACCAGGTGGCGCAACGGGCCCGGACCCACGTCGGCGTCCAGGACCAGGTGGTGGCCGTCAACACCACCAACTACGTCACCTCCATCGCCTCGGACAACGGCCGGCCGACCTTGCCCCAGCGGGGCCACTCGCAAGCCAAGCGGCACGACCTGCGCCAGGTGGGGCGGGCGCTGGCGGTCACCCAGCGGGATCAGCGTCCGCTTTTCCACGAGGTCGACGCCGGCAACCGCACCGACGCCGCCACCGTCGACGCGCTCGTCCCGCAGCTGCTGCGGGAGCTGAGCGACGTCGGCCAGGGCCGCTGACCGGGGTCTACGACGGCGGCACCGTGAGCGCCCGGGCCCCGCACCAGATGGAAGCCGCCGTGGCCGCGGGCCAGATAGGGTAGGTGACGTCCGTCTCGCCGTCGGCCTATCCCGACCGGCTGGCCGTGCCGGTCGACGCCATGCTCCCCGTCGATGCCGCCGCCTTTCCCGAGCTGGCCGGCTAGCGGCTCCTGACCGCGCCGCGGCGGCGGTGGAGCCGGACGGTGCCGCGGGTGATGAGCTACAGGCCCGCGTTCGCCCGCGGCCCGCTCCAGGGCGTGCTCCAGCCTCGCGCCACGGCGCTGGCGCGGCTGCCGGCGCTGCCGGCGGCCCTGGCCCGGCGCACCGCCGGGGCCGCCAACCGACGGGGGCATCGGTCCAGCGCCGCGTGGAGCGCTGCTGTGCGGCCCAGCACCGGCGCCGGCTGCTGCCGACCCAGGTGATCGAACGGGATGGCCAGGTGCCGCTGGCCATCCCCGTGGATGACGCGCACCGGGCCCATCTCGAGGCCCCCCTCTTCGGGCGCCGCCTCTGGGTCACGGCGCAGACCGACTGGCCCCCGGCCGCGGGGGTCCGGGTCGCCCACCAGCAGGCGAGCGTGGACGCCGCCGTCCGCCAGCTCCCCGACCCCGACCCCGTCGCCGGGCAGCCCATGTTGCACGGGACCGACTAGACGATCCGCGTCCACGGCCCCGACTGCCGGCTCGCCCTGCTGCTGGTCCAGCGCCTGCGCCTGCTGGCGCGCCGCGCCGGGGATCCCCGCCCCATCGATGCGGTCCTCCGGGACCTCAACGGCGTCGACGCGTGCTTGGTGGTGCCGCGGCTCTCCGCCCCGACGAGCGCCCCCACCTCGAGGTCGCCCTCAGCGGCTGTACCCCGACCCAGCGC
>Ga0307373_10002195_pt1 | contig 35439 bp, 24 predicted proteins | sample OX2MG_FD_202534 | JGI IMG/M metagenome (GOLD analysis project Ga0307373, IMG submission 202534) | Soil microbial communities from Risofladan, Vaasa, Finland - OX-2 | ecosystem: Environmental > Terrestrial > Soil > Coastal area > Acid sulfate soil | place: Finland: Risofladan, Vaasa | collected...
AAGCAGCAGATGGAGAAGAGCCAGCGCGAGTACTACCTGAACGAGCAGATGAAGGCGATTCAGAAGGAGCTCGGCGATCTCGACGAGGCGCCGAACGAGCTCGGCGAGCTCGAGAAGCGCATCAAGGCGGCCGGCATGCCGAAGGAAGCGCGCGACAAGGCGAATTCGGAACTCGCGAAGCTCAAGCTGATGTCGCCGATGTCGGCCGAGGCGACCGTCGTGCGCAACTACGTCGACTGGCTGGTCAAGGCGCCGTGGAAGAAGCGCAGCCAGGTGCACCTCGATATCGCGGCGGCGGAGAAGGTCCTCGAGGCCGACCATTACGGCCTCGACAAGGTCAAGGAACGCATCGTCGAGTACCTCGCCGTCCAGCAGCGCGTGCGCAATCTGCGCGGCCCGATCCTCTGCCTGGTCGGTCCCCCGGGCGTCGGCAAGACCTCGCTCGGCCAGAGCGTCGCACGTGCGACCAACCGCAAGTTCCTGCGCATGTCCCTGGGCGGCGTGCGCGACGAGGCGGAGATCCGCGGCCACCGGCGCACCTACATCGGTTCGATGCCGGGCAAGATCATCCAGAACCTGGCCAAGTGCGGCGTACGCAATCCTTTGTTCCTGCTCGACGAGATCGACAAGATGTCGACCGATTTCCGCGGCGATCCGTCCTCGGCACTGCTCGAGGTGCTCGATCCGGAACAGAACAGCACCTTCAACGACCATTACCTGGAGGTCGACTTCGACCTGTCCGAAGTGATGTTCGTCTGCACCGCGAACAGCCTGAACATCCCGGCACCGCTCCTCGACCGCATGGAAGTGATCCGGCTCCCCGGCTACACCGAGGACGAGAAGAGCAACATCGCGCGCCGCTACTTGCTGCCGAAGCAGATCAAGCTGAACGGGCTGAAGAGCGGTGAGCTGGAAGTGGCCGACGCGGCCGTGCTCGACATGATCCGCTACTACACGCGCGAGGCGGGCGTGCGCAATCTCGAGCGCGAGATCTCGAAGATCGGCCGCAAGGTGGTCAAGCGTCTGCTGCTGCACCCCGAGGAGAAGAGCCTGGCGGTCGACTCGGCGAATCTCGACGCCTACCTCGGCGTGCGCCGGTTCCGCTACGGCAAGGCGGAGGAGAGCAATCGGATCGGCCAGGTCACCGGGCTCGCGTGGACCGAGGTCGGCGGCGAGCTGCTGACGATCGAGGCCGCGGTCGTCCAGGGCAAGGGACGGCTCACGCACACCGGCCAGCTCGGCGAGGTGATGCAGGAGTCGATCCAGGCGGCGATGACGGTCGTGCGCAGCCGCTTCGGCGTGCTCGGTCTCGAGCCGGACTTCTACCAGAAGTCGGACGTGCACATCCACGTGCCGGAAGGTGCGACACCGAAGGACGGCCCGAGCGCGGGCATCGGCATGTGCACCGCGCTGATCTCGGCGCTCACCAAAATCCCGGTGCGCTCGGACGTGGCGATGACGGGCGAGATCACCCTGCGCGGCGAGGTGTTGCCCATCGGCGGCTTGAAGGAGAAACTGCTCGCGGCGCATCGCGGCGGGATTTCCGTCGTGCTGATCCCGGACGAGAACCTCAAGGATCTCATCGAGATCCCGCAGAACATCAAGGAGAAGCTCGACATCCGCGCGGTGAAGTGGATCGACGAGGTGCTGGAGGTGGCGCTGACCCACATGCCGGTGCCGCTCCCCGAGGCGCCGAAACCCGCGGCCCTGCCCGCCGCGCAGCAGAAGCGTCCGCGGCGGCCGTCGCGCGCGAAGAACCAGGTGCGCGCGCACTGAGCCGCAGATTGGACTAGCCAAGCAGGGTGTCCTCGCGTAGACTTTCGCGCCTCTTCCAGGGGGTGCTCAAGGCTCATATGGGGTGCTTAGCTCAGCTGGAAGAGCGTCGCCTTTACACGGCGAAGGTCGGGGGTTCGATCCCCTCAGCACCCACCACGACATGCGGAGTGGTAGTTCAGCTGGTTAGAATACCGGCCTGTCACGCCGGGGGTCGCGGGTTCGAGTCCCGTCCACTCCGCCATTTCTAGATCGAGGAGTCCCGCGCGCATCCACCGGGCGCGCCGCGGGCGCTCATTTCGCGGGAACGATCGAGAGACCATCAACGCATGCTGCAAAAAATTCACGACAAGCTCACCGGATGGGTCGCTTATGTGATTCTTGGCGGCGTCGCCGCGGTGTTCGTGTTGTGGGGCATCAACTGGACGCTCGGCGCCCCGGACTACGCGGCAAAGGTGAATGGCAGCGCGATCCCGGCCAACGAGGTGCGCGAGGCCTACCAGCGCCAGCTCGCCAAGCTCGAGAGGGCGGACAACGGCACGGTCGATGATGCCACGCGCAACGCGCTGAAGCGGCGGGTGCTCGACGAGTTCGTCGCCGAGGAGGCGCTCATCACGCGGGTCCAGTCCCTGGGTTATCGCGTGCGCAATGCCGACGTGCTGGCCGCCGAGGCGCAGATCCCGGCGTTCCAGGTCGCCGGCAAGTTCGACCCGGATCATGCGGTTGCGCTGCTGCAGGCCGAGGGACGCTCGATCGCCCAGGTCGAGAGCGAGATCCGCCGGCAGATCCAGCTGCAGCAATTGGACGACGCGATGCGCATCTCGGCGTTCGCCACGCCCACGGAGGTCGACCGTGTGGAGGCGCTGATGCACGAGCAGCGCGACATCGGCTGGATCACGATCGCTGCGGCGCCGTTCGTCGCGAGCGCGACGCCGACCGATGCGGATCTCCAGGCCTACTACGAGGCGCACAGGCGTGGCTACATGACGCCGGAGACGGTCGATCTGCGCTACATCGAGTTGAGCCTCGAGAAGATCGCCGCCGGCATCCCGGTCACCGACGCGCAGCTGCACGCCTATTTCGAGGATCAGAAGGCAAAGAATCCGCAGAACTTCGTCCAGCCCGAGGAGCGCCGGGTGAGTCACATCCTGATCGCGGTGACGAACCCGAAGGACGATGCGGCGGCGAAGGCACAGGCCGAGGCAGTTTTCAAGCGCGCCGAGAGCGGCGAGGATTTCGCGAAGCTCGCGAAGGAGTACTCGCAGGACCCGGGCTCGGCGAAGCAGGGCGGCGATCTCGGCTGGAACGACCGCAAGTCCTGGGTCACACCCTTCGCCGATGCCGCGTTCAGCATGAAGGTCGGCCAGATCATGGGGCCGGTGAAGACCCGGTTCGGCTACCACATCCTAAAGCTCGTGGGCATTCGCCCCGCTGCGGTCGAAACGTTCGAGCAGAGCAAGGCCGCTCTCGAGGCGCAGTACCGGCGCAGCCGCGCGGATGAGACGTTCAACCATCTCGAGGACAAGCTCGCCGACGCGGCGCTGCAAAATCCGACCGACATCGATGCCGCCGCGCGCAAGACCGGCCTGCCGGTCCAGGTGATCGCCGGCTTCACGCGCGCGACCGGCGGCGGCGCATTCCTCAATTTGAAGCCGGTCATCGACGCCGCGTTCAGCCCGGACGTGCTCGACGGTAATTTGAGCTCGCTCGTCCAGGTGTCGAAGGACGACGCGATCGTGGTGCTCGCGACCAACCACCAGCTGCCCCGGCAGAAGCCGCTCGCGGCGGTGCGCGGCGATGTGATCGCCGCGTGGAAGAAGCAGCGCGGCGCCGAGCTCGCGCTCGCCGCGGCCGAGGCCGCGCGCAAGCAGCTCGTGGCGGGCGCCACCTGGCCGGCGGTCGCGAAGAGCCTGCACGTGCCCCCGCAGCTGCCGCGCTTCGTCGCCCGCGAAGATCCCTCCGTGCCGCTGACGATCCGCCGCGACGCGTTCGAGGCGCCGAAACCGGATCTCGAGCCGTACTACCGCGCCACCTCGCTCAGCGACGGCGACGCGGTGGTGTTCGGCCTCGATGCGGTGCGCCAGGATCCGAACGCGAGCGGCACGGACAAGCCGCTGATCGCGCGCGAGCTCGCGATGACCTACGCGTCGGCGGAGGCACAGGCCTACGCCGCGGCCGCGCGCGCCGACGCGAAGGTCGTCCTCAATCCGAAAGCCATCGACTGAGTTCGGCCGGACCCGTCCACCGGCGGGAACCGCGCCTGCCGCCGTGAGACCGCGATAGCGCGGCCGATTGAGCCCGGCCGCCATAAACGGGGCGGCGCTCAGGTGACGGGGCGGATGGTGGTCGTCTGCGTCGTCCGCGGCGGTACGACCGGCGCCGGGAATTTCTGGAAGATCGCGGCGACCGCGGCATCGATCCGCGTTTCGGCTGCCTGGCCGGTGAGATTGGTCACGTTCTGGTCGACCGAGGCGTGCCAGATCGCCCGGTGCGTGTTCGCATCGAACAGATCGATCGAAATGCGGCCGTCGTTGCGCACCGGCGCCGGGCCGTAGCCCCCCCAACCCCAGGGTCCCGGGCCCCGGGGACCCCAGCCGCCGCCCCAGCCGTAACCCATGCCCCAGCCCCAGCCGGCGAAATCGTCGGCTACCACGCGCGAGCCGATCGCATAACCGATGACGCAATCGGCGGATTTCGGATCGCTGGCGCGGCGCATGCCGTGCGCGGCGAGGTTCGACTGGATCGCGACGCGCAGGCGGTCGGCGTTGACCGGATTGGCAAAGGCGCCCTGCGGTCCGCCGGCGTAGTGCTCGTGCGCCCACGCATAACTGTGGCAGGCGCCGACGCTCGCGTTCGGGTTCACGTCGGTCGTGACCGGCATCGACGTGCAGGCGGACAGTGCCAGGAAGGCCGCCCCGGCAGCCGCGGTGGACAAGGTTTTTGGTAGTGACATGTGCGCGTCCCTCGGTGCGCGCGCCGATCGCGCGCGGCTCATGGAAATTCTACCCTCATTCTTGGAGTGTCGCGGGCCGGCGAAAGTTGCAGGTTTCGCGCGGGCTTGATGGCCGCAGCGCGGACCGCTCTCAGGCGCCGCCGGCGTCGGCCGCAAAGCTCATCCCGACCGTGCTGTAGCCGCCGTCGACATAGAGGATTTCGCCGGTGATACCCAGGCTGAGATCGGAGCAGAGGAAGGCCGCGGCATTGCCGACGTCGTCGATCGTCACGTTGCGCCGGAGCGGCGAGGCCGCAGCGACCGCACCCATCATCTTGCGCAGGCCCGCGACCCCGGCGGCGGACAGGGTCTTGATCGGTCCGGCGGAGATGCCGTTGACGCGCACGCCTTGTGCGCCGAGATCGGCGGCGAGGAAGCGCACGTTCGCCTCGAGGCTCGCCTTGGCGAGTCCCATCACGTTGTAGCTCGGCACCGAGCGTACCGCCCCGAGGTAGCTCAAGGTGACGATTGCGCCGGCGCGGCTGTGCATAAACGGCAGCGATTCGCGCGCGAGCGCGGTCAGGCTGTAGCTCGAGATCTCGTGGGCGACGCGGAATGCCTCGCGGCTCGTGGCCTCGACGAAGCGGCCGGCGAGCGCCTCGCGCGGCGCGAACGCGACGGCGTGCACCAGGATGTCGAAGTGGCGCCAGTGGCTGCCGAGGTGGCGAAAGCCGCCGGCGATGTCCGCGTCGACGGCTACGTCCATCGGGAAAGTGATCTCGGAGCCGAGTTGCCTGGCGAGCGGCAGGACGCGATCGGCCATGCGCTCAATGTAGGAGAACGCGAGTTCGGCGCCTTCGCGGTGCATCGCCCGGGCAATGCCCCAGGCAATCGAACGGTCCGTCGCGAGCCCGACGATCAGGGCCCGCTTACCCGACAAAAAGCCCATGGTTTACCCTTTCTGGCGGTTCGGCGGGACGTACAGCACGAGGCGTTGCCCGGCCCGGATCAGGTGGCGGTAGTTCAGGCCGTTCCAGTGCTGCAGCTGCTGCATCGTCACCTGGAATTGGTGGGCGATGCCGTAGATCGTGTCGCCGCGGCGCACGCGGTAGGTCAGGCGCCGGCCGGCGCGCAGGCGTTCGCTGCGGTAGTGGCGCAGCGCCACCCGCTCGATCAGCAGGCGCTGGCCGGCGATGATCCGGTCATGCGGTCCGAGATGGTTCAGGCGCGCGAGCATCGCGGCCGGCACCCGGTGGCTGCGGGCGATCGCGTCGAGCGTCTGGCCGCGGCGGACGCGATAGATGATGCGGCCACGGACGAAGCCACCACGGAAGAAGCGCCGCGGCCGGCGGTAGGCCGGCCGGTCGGCGCGCTCGGCGGCAAGAAGTACCGGTTGTGGCACGCTCGCGCTCGCCTCCGGTATGCGCAGCACCTCCCCCGCCCGCACACGCCAGGTGCGCAGATCGTTGAGTTTCATGATCGCGCCCGGCGAGGTGTCGTAGCGGCGCGCGAGCAGGCGCAGCGTCTCGCGCGGCCGCACGTCGTGCACGACATAATTCATGCGATCCTCGACCGGCAGCGTCTTCAGGTTCGCCTCGAGGGTGTCCGCGTCGGCGAGCGGCACGAGCAGGCGGTGCGGGCCGTCCGGCGCGGTCGCCCAGCGGTTGAACCCGGGATTCAGCTCGACCAGCTCGTCATAGCTCGTGCCGGCGAGTTTCGCGGCGAGCTTCAGATCGATCTGCGAGCCGACGTGGACCACCGCGAAGTACGGCTCGTCCGGAATCGGCGCGAATTGCAGTCCGTAACGCTCCGGGTCGGCGATCAGGCGCTTCAGCGCGAGGAGCTTGGGCACATAGGCACGCGTCTCGGCGGGCAGTTTCAGATGCCAGAAATCGGTCGGCAGGCCCGCGGCCTTGTTCGCATCGACCGCGCGCTGCACGGTCACTTCGCCGACGTTGTACGCCGCGATCGCGAGCAGCCAATCGCCGAACTGGTCGTGCAAGGCCTGGAAATAATCGAGCGCCGCCTGCGTCGAGTCGATGACGTCGCGGCGACCGTCGAACCACCAATCCTGCTTCAGGCCGAAACGCTTGCCGGTCGACGGGATGAATTGCCACAGCCCCGCGGCGCGGCTCGGCGAGTAGGCGAAGGGTTGGTAGGCGCTCTCGACGATCGGCAGCAGCGCAAACTCCATCGGCATGCCGCGCGCCTCGACCTCGGTGACGACGTGATACAGATACAGCCGGGCGCGCTGGAACGTGCGCGCGAGGTAGTCGGGATTTCGCACGAACCACTGCAGCTGCTGGTCGATCGCCGGTTCGTGCACTTCCGGCAGCGCGAAGCCGGCGCGTACGCGGTCCCAAAGGTCGGCGTAATCGTCCGGCGTCCGGTACGCCGCCGCAGACCCGGCGGGCGTCGGCGGGAGCCTCGCGAGGCGCGGCGGCGTCATTGCCGGCAACGCCGGCACGAGCGTGCGGCTGAGCGGCGAGGGTGAGGTGGGCCGGTGCGCGCAGGCGGCGAGGCCGACGAGGAGAGCCGCGATGCCGATGCGGCGCAGTGCCCGGAGGAGCCTCACCGGAACCCATCCTTCCAGCTGCGCAGCGCCGCGAACACCTCGGCGCTGCGGCCGAGCGGGCGCCCGGCGTGCATCTCGGCGGCGCTGCGCACTGCCGGCCGGTCGCAGCGCAGGAACGGATTCACGCCGCACTCGAGGCCGATCGTCGACGGCAGCGTCGGAGTGCCGTTCACGCGCAGGCCGGCGACCTTCGCGTCGTAGCGGCGCACGGGTTCGTTTGCCGGCTCGACGGCGAGGGCGAAGCGCAGGTTCGCGGCCGTGTATTCGTGGCCGCAGTAGACGCGGGTCTGCGGCGGCAGTGCCGCCAGGCGGGCCAAGGACGTGTTCATCTGTTCCGGGCTCCCCTCGAATAGGCGGCCGCAGCCCGCGCTGAACAGCGTGTCGCCGCAGAAAAGCGCGCCGTGACCGATGAAACCGACATGACTTAAGGTATGCCCCGGCAGGTGCCAGGTCTCGAACGCAAGTCCCAATTGCGGAAAATCGACTTGACACCCGTCGCCGACGCGCTGCGTCAAGCCCGGCATCCGCGGATCGTCCGGACCATACACCGGCGCGGGTCCGGCGGCCAGCAGGCCATCGACGCCGCCGACATGGTCGGGGTGGTGATGCGTCAGGAGGATCCCGGCGAGCCGCAGGCCGCGAGCGTGCAGCGCCGCGAGCACCGGCGCCGCATCGCCCGGATCGACAATGAGCGCCTGGCCAGGCGCGTGCAGCGATTCGATCAGCCAGATATAGTTATCAGCGAAGGCGCTGATCGGGCTGACGCGAATGGCGGAATTCTGGTTTGACATTTTGTTGCGTATTTAACCTGTAACATTCGACTTTCGCTAGCTTTCTTACTGAGGGGTCCGCTTTTGCACGCAGCGCGCACGTCGACCGCCGCCTGGCTCGATAGTCCCCTGGGATTGCGCGTGCTGGGCACGGAGACTGCCCTGGCGGCGCTCGCACTCGACGACGTGTTCGGTTTCGAGCTGTTGCAAGTCGGCATCTGGGGCACCGATCGCCCGTTGTCGGCTGCGGCGCGCACGCAACATACGACCGTCGTCGCGGCGCGACGCGAGCCCGGGGCGACGCTCTGCGCGGCGCTGGAGGCCTTGCCGTTCGCCGACGACAGCGTCGATGCGGTGCTGCTGCCGCATACGCTGGAGCTCGTGGAGGATCCCTACGCGGTGCTGCGCGAGGCCGAGCGCGTGCTGCGCGCCGGCGGCTGCCTGCTGATCTGCGGCTTCAACCCATTGAGCGGCTGGGGACTGCGCCGCTTGGTCGGCCGGCCGCTGCACGGGCCACCCTTTCCGGCGGGCATGCGGCGCTTGCTGTCGGAGCGGCGGCTGCGTGACTGGGTCGCGTTGCTCGGTCTGGACGTCGACCGGGTTTGCGGCTATCTCGGCACGCTGCCGCTCGCAGGCGGTGTGCGACCGGCCGCCGAGGCGGTCTCGATCCGCCGTCCGGCCCTCGGCGCCGGTGCCTATTGGTTGCAAGCGCGCAAGCGCGTGCCGACCATGACGCCGTTGAAGCCGCGGCGCCGCGCGCGCCCGCGGGTGCTCGTGACGGCGCCCGAGGCGACCAGCCAGACGACTCATGCCCGGCGTTGAGATCTACACCGACGGCGCCTGCCGCGGCAATCCGGGACCCGGCGGCTGGGCGGCGCTGCTGATCAACGGCGTCGAGCGCAAGGAACTCTCCGGTGCCTTGGAGCAGACGACGAACAACCGCATGGAGTTGACCGCCGCCATCGAGGCGCTGGCGGCGCTGAAGCGCCGCTGCAGCGTGCGTCTGTACACCGACTCGAAGTACGTGCTGCAGGGGATCACCGAGTGGTTGCCGGCATGGAAGGCCCGCGGCTGGCGCACCGCCGGCCGCGCGCCGGTGAAGAATCAAGATCTCTGGGAGCGGCTCGACCTGGCGGCGCAGTCGCAGGACGTCGAATGGCACTGGGTCCGCGGCCATGCGGGCACGGCCGGCAACGAGCGCGCCGACGAGCTCGCGAACCTGGCGATCGACCGGCTGCTGGGCAGGCACTGAGTGCCGATGCGGCAAATCGTCCTGGACACCGAGACCACCGGTCTCGAGGTCGAGCAAGGCCACCGGATCGTCGAAATCGGCTGCATCGAGCTCGTGAATCGCCGCGCCACGGGCCGAGAGTTCCATCGCTACCTGAATCCGGAGCGCGAGATCGACGAGGGCGCGCAGGCGGTTCACGGCCTGTCGCAGGCCGATCTGCGTGCGCAACCGCGCTTCGCCGAGATCGCCGCGGAGCTGCGCGCGTTCGTCGAGGGCGCAGAGCTCGTCATTCACAACGCGCCGTTCGATCTGGGGTTCGTCAACGCGGAGATGGCGCGCGCCGGGCAGACCGGCAAGCTCGAGGACATCTGCCGCGTGCTCGATACGCTGAGCCTCGCGCGGCGCATGCATCCGGGCCAGCGCAACAGCCTCGACGCACTGTGCAAGCGCTACGCGGTCGACAACTCCCGGCGCGACTACCACGGTGCGCTGCTCGACGCGCACCTGCTCGCGGACGTCTATCTGGCGATGAGCGGCGGTCAGGCGCACCTGACGCTCGGCCTGCAGGCCGACGGCGAGACCGGCGCAGCCGACGAGGCCCCGTCGGGACCGAGGCCGCGGGCGGGTGCAGCGCGGGCGCTGCTGGTGAGGTGCGCGAGCGGGGCCGAGATCGAGGCGCACGAGCGCATCCTCGACCTGCTCGACAAGGCGTCGGCCGGCCGCACGGTCTGGCGCCGCACATGAAGCTGCTGGTGACCGGCGCGGCCGGCTTCATCGGCTGCGACACGGCGCTCGCGCTGCTCGCGCGCGGCGACGAGGTGGTCGGCCTCGACAATCTGAATCCGTACTACGACCCGGCTTTGAAGGCGGCGCGGCTCGCGCGGCTCACGCCGCGGCCCGGCTTCCGCTTCGAGATGATCGATCTCGCCGACCGCGCCGCGATGGCGGCGCTGTTCGCCCGCGAGCGCTTCGATCGCGTCGTGCACCTCGGGGCACAGGCGGGCGTGCGCCATTCGGTCGATCATCCGCATACCTACCTCGAGAGCAACCTGAGCGGCTTTCTCAACGTGCTCGAGGGTTGTCGCGCGGGCCACATCGAGCATCTGGTCTATGCGTCGACGAGCTCGGTGTACGGCGCGAACACGCACATGCCCTTCGCCGAGACGCAGGGCACCGCCCATCCGCTGTCGCTGTACGCCGCGACCAAGAAGGCCAACGAGCTGATGGCGCACAGCCATGCCTCGATCCACGGCCTGCCGGTGACGGGCTTGCGCTTCTTCACCGTCTACGGGCCCTGGGGCCGGCCGGACATGGCGCTGTTCCGCTTCACGCGCGCCATTCTCGCCGGGCAGCCGATCGAGGTGTTCAACGACGGTCGCCATAAGCGCGACTTCACCTACATCGACGACATCGTGCGCGGCGTGCTCGCCGCGGTCGACCGGATTGCGGCTCCCGACCCCGGGTGGAACGCCGATGCGCCCGATCCGTCGACGAGCCGCGTGCCGTACCGTATCTACAACATCGGCAACCAGCGCGCGGTGCCGCTGCTGCGCTATATCGAGGTGCTCGAGGAGTGCCTCGGCCGCAAGGCGCAGAAGATCTTCCTGCCGCTGCAGGCCGGCGACGTGCCGGAGACGGCGGCCGACATCACCCTGATCGCGCGCGACCTCGGCTTTCGGCCGAGCACGCCGATCGAGGTCGGCGTGCGCCGCTTCGTCGACTGGTATCTGCAACATTACCGTGAGCCCCGATCGGGGTGAGGAGGTCGCCGCGATGAGCACACTACCCTCGACATTGCCCGAATGGAGCGCGCTCGCAGCGCACGCCGCCGAGCTGCGCCGGGCACACCTGCGCGACCTCGTGGACGCCGACGGCGGGCGATTCGCGCATTGTCACGTCGAGTACGGCGACTGGCTGCTCGACCTGTCGCGCCAGCGGATCACGCGCGAGACGCTGACGCGGCTCGTCGCACTCGCGCGCGCGGTGCAGTTGCCGGCGCGTATCGCGGCAATGTTCCACGGCGACCCGATCAACGCGACCGAGGGGCGCGCGGTGCTGCACACGGCGCTGCGTTCGGCGTTCGCCGGGCCGCCGGCGGTCCGGCGCGAAGTGCTGGCGGCCCGCGCGCAGCTCGAGGCATTCGTCGCCGCGGTGCGCGATGGCCGCGAGCGCGGCGCCACCGGCCGCCCGTTCCGGCAGGTGGTGAACATCGGCATCGGCGGCTCGGACCTCGGGCCGCTGCTGGTTACGCAGGCGCTGCGGCACGAGTGGACCGGCGGGATCACGCCGCATTTCGTGTCGAACGTCGATCGCACCCAGCTGCATGATCTGCGCGCCGCGCTCGACCCGGCCGAGACGCTGTTCATCGTCTGCTCGAAGACGTTCACCACCCAGGAGACCCAGACGAACGCGCACGCGGCGCGGGCCTGGGTGGTGAGCGCGCTCGGCGAGGCCGCCCCCGGCGCGCATTTCGTCGCGGTGTCGACCAACGCGGCGGCGATGGATGCGTTCGGCATCGCGCCCGCGCGGCGCTTTACGATGTGGGACTGGGTCGGCGGCCGCTACTCGGTGTGGTCGGCCGTCGGGCTGGTCGCGGAGCTTGCACTCGGCAGCGAGCGCTTCGTCGAGTTCCTGCGCGGCGCGAGCGAGATCGACGCGCATTTCCTCAACACGCCGTTCGAGCACAACCTGCCGGTGCTGATGGGTCTCGTCGGCGTCTGGAACCGCACGTTCCTCGATCTGCCGACGCTCGCCGTGCTGCCGTACGACCAGCGCCTGGCGCGGCTGCCGGCGTACCTGCAGCAGCTGGAGATGGAGAGCAACGGCAAGTCGGTCACGCTCGCCGGCGCGCGCGTCGACTATCCGACCGCACCGGTCGTCTGGGGGGAGCCGGGGTCCAACGCGCAGCACTCGTTCTTCCAGATGCTGCACCAGGGAAGCGCCACGGCGGCGCTCGATTTCATCGCACCGCTGCGCGGCTCCTGGGGCGACACCGACGCGCAGGACCTCGCGCTGCAGAACTGCTTCGCGCAGGTGCAGGCATTCGCCTTCGGCATGACGCGCGACGAGGCCGAGGCGCAGATGCGCGCGGCGGGGCTCGACGAGGCGAGCGTCGCGCGCCTCGCGCCGCATCGCACCTACGAGGGCAATCGCCCGAGCAGCCTGCTGCTGTATCCACGCACCACGGCGCGCACCCTCGGCAATCTGCTGGCGCTCTACGAGCACAGCGTGTTCACCCAGGGCGCAATCTGGGGAATCAACTCCTTCGACCAGTTCGGCGTCGAGCTCGGCAAGAGGCTGGCGACCGCGATCTCGATCGGCAGCGGCAAGCCGCCGAGCGGCCACGGCGCGGACGGCCTCGCGGCGCTGATCGACTACGTCGTCACACACCGCTGAGCCGCGACCCCGCAGTCGCTGCCGGCATCAAGCGTGCCGAAGGGCTTCGGCGAGCGCGGAGGAATCGCCGGCGATCAAGAGGTGCAAGCGCCGCGGCGCGGCCGCGGCGACGCCGCGCGGGAACAGGCGATCCAGGCCCTGCCGATCGACCGCCGCCTGATCCCGCACGCCGATGAGGATGCGCCCCGCAGCCGCCTCCACGTCGAGGAGATTGGCGCGGCCGCCGAGGGCGGCGAGCGTCGCGGCGAGGTCCGGCGCGGGTGCAGCGCTCGCCGGCGCGGTGGCGCACGACGACGCGGCGAGCTCGGCGCGGATCTCGGAGGCGACCTGGTCGGCGATCGGCCCGATCACGACCTGCAGGGCGCCGCCGGCGAGGCTCAAGGTGCCGCTCGCGCCAAGTCTGCGCAGCGCCTCGCGATCGACGCGTGCGGGATCGGCGCATTTAAGGCGCAGGCGCGTGGTGCAGGCGTCGACCTGCAGCAGATTGTCGGCGCCGCCGAGCGCGGCGACGAAGGCGCTCGCGCGGCTGTGTGATGCGGCGCCCGGCGCGGCGGTACCGGCGGCCGGGCCCGCGGCGGCGGCGGGTTCGCGTCCGGGCGTCTTGAGGTCGAAGCGGAGGATGAAGAAGCGGAACAAGCCATAGTACAGCGCAAAGTAGCCGGCGCCGATCGGCAGCAGCCACAGGGGATGTGTCGCGCGGCCGTAGTTCAGCAGATAGTCGAAGAGCCCGGCCGAGAAGGTGAAGCCGAGATGCACGCCGGCGGCTTGCATCAGCACCATCGCCGCGCCGGTCAGTAGCGCGTGCAGCACGTAGAGCGAGGGCGCGAGAAACATGAACGTGAACTCGATGGGCTCGGTGACGCCGGTCAGGAACGAGGTGAGCGCGATCGAGACGAGGAGCCCGGCGACCGCCGGCCGGCGCTCGGGGGGCGCGCAGTGGTACATCGCGAGGCAGGCGGCGGGCAGGCCGAACATCATGACCGGGAAGAAGCCGCTCATGAATTCGCCGGCGCTCGGGTCACCGGCGAAGAAGCGCTTCAGGTCGCCCGTCGCACCGTGGTAGTCGCCGAGCATGAACCAGGCGATGTTGTTCAGGATGTGGTGCAGGCCGGTCACGAGCAGCAGGCGATTGAGCACGCCGTAGGCGAACAGGCCGACGTAGCCTGAACTCAGCACCGCTCGGCTGAGCGCGTTCATGCCGTGTTCGAGATACGGCCAGCCCCAGCCGAACGCGCCGGCGAGCAGCATGCCGACCGCGCCCGCGGCGATCGGCACGAAGCGGCGGCCGGCGAAGAACGCGAGATAGCTTGGCAGGCGGATCTCGCGATAGCGGTTGTAGAGGAAGCCGGCGATCAGTCCGGAGAGGATGCCGACCGGGACGCTGAGTTTGGCGATCTGCTCGCGCTTGTCGGCGGCGATGGCGAGCGCGCGCGCGCCGGGTGCGAAGGCGGCGAACGCGCCCGGCGGCGTGCGCAGCAGCGCCTCGGCGCCGTGCGTCGTCACGAGGTAGCCGACGACCGCGGCGAGGCCGGCCGCGCCGTGGTTCTCCCGGGCGAGCCCCACGGCGACGCCGATCGCGAAGATCAGCCCGAGATTGGCGAACACGGCGTTGCCGGCCGCAGCGATCCAGGCGATGTTGAGGAGGTCCGGCTGGCCGATCCGCAGCAGCATGCCGGCGATCGGCAGCACGGCGATGGGAAGCATCAGCGAGCGGCCGAGCGGCTGCAGCGAGGCGAGGATCCTACTCCACATCGGCTTGCCTCCGGTCGTGAAAGTCCCGCGCGAGCGCGCGCACCGCCGCGGCATCGATTGCGCCGAGCGCCTGCGCGGCGAGCTGCTCGCATTGCGCGATGTGCAGCGTGCGGATCTGGCCCTTGAGGCGCGGGATCAGCGCCGGCACCGCGGATAGTTCGTGGATGCCGAGCCCGATCAGCAGCGGGACCGCCTCGGGGTCGGAGGCGAGGCCGCCGCAGACGGCGACCGGGCGGCCATGACGGCGGCCGGCGGCTGCGGCCGCCTGGATCAGACTGAGTACCGCCGGATGGAGGGCGTCGAGCTTCGCGGCGAGCTCGGCGTGGCCCCGATCGATCGCGAGCGTGTACTGCGACAGATCGTTCGTACCGATGGAGAAGAAGTCCACCTCCGTCGCGAGCTGTCCGGCGAGCAGCGCGGCCGCGGGCGTCTCGATCATCGCGCCGAGCCGTGGCGGCGCGCCGACGCCGAGCGCGCGGCAGGCCTCGGCGAGCGCGGCGCGGACCGCGCGCACTTCGCCGAGGTCGTCGATCATCGGCAAGAGGATCCGGCACTGCCCCGGCGGCGCGACCCGCAGGATCGCCCGCAGCTGGGTCTGCAGCAGCTGCGGATCGTGCAGGCTGGTGCGAATTCCACGTAGGCCGAGCGCGGGATTTTCCTCGGGCGGCAGCGGCAGATACGGCAGCGGCTTGTCGCCGCCCGCATCGAGCGTGCGAATCGCGAGCGGCCGTCCGTCGAGCGCCGCGGCGATCCGCTGGTAGCATTCGGCCTGTTCGTCCTCATCCGGCGCCTGCGCGCGATCGAGGAACAGGAACTCGGTGCGCAGCAGCCCGCAACCGTCGGCGCCGCGTGAGATCGCGAGCCGCGCCTCCTCGAGGCTGCCGAGGTTCGCGTGCACGGCGATCGCGATGCCGTCGGCGGTCGCGCAGGGCGCTTGCGCGGCGCGCAGATCGGCTTCATCGGCGAGTGCTCGGCGCTCGAGTGTCGCGCTCGTCGAGCGCAGCAGCTCCTCGGTCGGCGCGGTGAGCAGCAAGCCGCGGTCGGCATCGAGGATCACGCTCGCACCGGCCGCGACCTCGAGGACCCGGGAGCCGATCGCGACCAGCAGCGGGATGCCGTGCGCGGCGGCGAGGATCGCGACGTGGGAGGTTGCGCCGCCGTACGCCATGGCGATGCCGGCGACACGGCGCAAATCGAGATCCAGCAGTTGCGAGGGCAGCAGCTCTACGGCGATCAGTACCGCGTGCTCCGGCAGTTCGGGCGCGGCGTCTGGCTGCAGGCCGGCGAGCGCGCGCAGCACCTGAATTTCGAGATCGGCGAGATCGGCGGCGCGCTCGGCGATGCGCGCATCGCCGAGCGCGCGCCATTGACCGATCACCTCGGCGGTTGCCGCGCGCCAGGCGCGTCCGGCGCTCTGCTCCGATCGCAGCGCGGGTTCGGCGAGATCCATGAGCTGCGGATCGCCGAGCAGCTCGCCGTGGGCGGCGAGAATGCCGTGCTGCGCGGGCGGTGCGTCTGCGGCCTTGAGCCGCAGGCGCTCGCGCACCGTTGCCAGGGCGGCTTGCAGCGCAGCGTGTTCCGCGGTGTACCCGGCACCGCGGTCGGCGATTGGCGGCGTCTCTTGCACCCAATGCACCGCGATGCCGACCGCGATGCCACGCACCGCAGGCACGCCGCGCAGCGTGTCGGGGTCCGGATCCGGATCGCCGTGTTGCGCGAGGGCGCGCGGCGCGACGTATGCGCTCGCTCGCGCGCCCGCCGCAGCTGGGGCGGCGAGCAGGCGCTCGAGCGCGGCGAGTGCGGCCGGCGCATCCTCGCCCTGGAGCACGACCTCGAGCGTATCGCCGCGCTGCGCGCCGAGCGTCATCAGGGCAGTCACGCTGCGCAGGTTCGCCGACCGGCCGTGTACGCTCGCGCGTGCCTGCGCGGCGAAACCGCGCAGCGCCGCCGCGATGAGAGCCGCCGGGCGGGCGTGCAGGCCGTGATCGAAGGGCACACGGAGCCTGCGCCGCAGCGGCGCGGGCGAGCCGGGTGCGGCCGCGGCACCGGGCGCGGGGTGCACCGCGGCCAGCGCGGCCGCCTCGGCCGGCGCCGCGGCGCGCCATTCGAGCAAAGGTTCGCCGGCGCGCACCGCGCGCTGCAGGACGCGGCTCGTGATCGTGGCGGCGCCGTCGGTGCCGAGCACGATCGGCGTCACCGCGCTGCGCGCGCGCCGGGCGATCGCGTCGAGATCGAAGCGCAGCAACGCCTCGCCGGCCGCGACCTGCGCGCCGGGTTCGACCAGCCGGCGAAACACGCCGGGGTCGAGCCCCACGGTGTCGATGCCGACGTGCACGAGCACGGTGAGGCCGGTCGCGGTGCGCAGCGACACGGCGTGCGGCGCGCGCGCCGGCCAGAGAACCTCGCCCGCGCACGGTGCGCTGACCAAGTCGCCGGTCGGGTCGATCGCGACACCGTCGCCGGCGAGGCCGTCGGCGAACACGGGATCCGCCACCTCGGCGAGCGGCAGCGCCCAGCCGTCGAGCGGCGCGAGCAGCGTGCCGCCCGTCATCGCGCCGGCACCGCCGGCACCGCCGGCGCCGTAGGCGCTGTGGCGTCGAGTTCGATCCAGTCGATCGCCCACAGTGGATCGAGGCCGTGCTGCGCGAACCGCAGGCACAGGTCGTGGATGCCATGCACGCTGCGCGGGATCGGTGCCGCGGGCAACGTGGTCACGGCATCCGAGGCGAGCGCCGGCGCGAGCGACAGGCGCGCGAGCAGCGCTCCCCGGCAGCCGTCGAGGCGGATCACCAGTTCGCCCGCGGGCGTGTGCGGCGCGAGCAGGTGGATCTGGCCGCGGCCGGCGCCGATCTGGAAGTTGAACGGGATCTGGCCGACGGCGACGCGCAGGCGGCGGGCGTGGTCGAAGTCCGCGTGCCGGTAGACCCAGCAGGGATTCTCGATGTCGATCAGGAATTTCGCACGCGGTCCGGTGAGCGGCGCGTCGTCCTCGATATTCAGCGGCAGCCGTTCGCTGCACAGGTGCAGGCGCTGGCTCGAGCGGCGCTGCGCGGTCGCGAGCGCGAGGCGGCGATCGAGCACCGGTCCGATGCGCCGCGTGCCGGCGAAGTTCGCGGCGCGCAATTCGACCGGCAGGCGCAACAGGAGCGGCGCGCTATAAATGGGCGACGCCGCGGTCGGCCGCTCGCCGTCGAGCATGTAGCGGATCCGGCCGTAACGGGCTTGCGTTGCGAGCGTCACGCGGGCGGTCGCGGCGCGAAAGTCGTAGAGCGCGGCGGCACGTACGCGGAAGGTCGCCGGCGAGTACGCCAGGCCGAGCGCCCGGTCATGGTGCTCGAGGTGCACGAGGCGGCGCAGGAAACTGCGCCAGTGGCGCCGCGACGGCGGCGACCAGCCGGTCTCGGCGAGGGCCGCGGCGCGTGGCCAGGTCATCGTGAACAGCTGCGGCGTGGTGCGCATGTACTCGGTCCAGACGGCGCCTTCGACGCCGAGGACGTGCGCGCGCTCGGCGGGCGACAGGTTTCCGGGGAGCGGATCGAAGCGGTACAGCTCCTCGAGCGTGACGATGCGGCCGCGCCCGGGCGGTTCGCGCGCGCTGTCGCTCTGGCGGTTGTCGAGGTACAGCATCGGCCAGGGCGCGAGCACCGCGTCGTTACCGCGGGCCGTGGCGGCGAGCGCGCCCGCCTTGCCGTGCCAGGACATGATCACTGCGCGGCGCGACAGTCCCGGCTGCAGCATCTCGTCCCAGCCGACCGGGCGGCGGCCATGCTCGAGCAGGAAGCGAGCGATACGTTGCATGAAGTAGGCTTGGACGCCGGCCGGATCGGCGATGCCGAGAGAGCGCGCGCGCGCCTGCACCGGCGGTGAGGCGCGCCACTGCGCCGTGCCGACCTCGTCGCCGCCGATGTGCACGAAGGGGCCCGGAAACAGGCGCATGACCTCGGTGAGCACGTGCTCGAGAAAGCCGAAGGTGTGCGGTTCGAGGTTCAGCGTGTCGGGATAGATGCCCCAGTCCGACGGCACCACGCGCAGGCCGCGGGCAATCGAGGCGAGGCGCGGATAGGCGACCATCGCCGCGGTCGAGTGTCCCGGCATCTCGATCTCCGGCACGACCGTCACGTTGCGCGCGGCGGCGTAGGCGACCAGTGCGCGCACCTCGCGCTCGTTGTAGAAGCCCCCGTAGAGGCGCGGCCGGTGCGTGTGCGGATCGAGGTCGCGCGCGGCGGCGCGCCCGGCAGGCACGCGCCAGGCGCCGATCGAGGTGAGGCGCGGATAGCGCGGCACCGCGAGGCGCCATCCCTGATCATCACTCAGGTGCCAGTGCAGCACGTTCAACTTGACGAGCGCCATGGCGTCGATGAAGCGGCGGATGGTCGCGGGCGACTGGTAATGCCTTACGGAGTCGAGCAGCAGGCCGCGCCAGCGCAGGCGCGGCGCATCCTCGATCGCGACGCCGGGTACGGCCGCACGGCGGGCGGCGTGGTTCGCGGGGACGAGCTGCCACAGCGAGACGGCGCCGTAGAGCAGGCCCGCGGCGCGCGGCGCCGCGATCGTGACCCCGGTCGCACCGACGTCGAGCGAATAGCTCTCGGGACCGGCGAGCGGCACCGCGCGGCGGATGAAGCGGATGGCGGCTCCGGAGGCGGCTGCACGGGCCGGTGCGTCGGTGGCTGCCGTGACCGCCGGCGCCGCGAGCCGGATCGCGGTCGAGCGGGCGAGCAGCGCGCGCAGGGTGGCGGCGGCGCGGGCGGCGCCGGCATCGTGCGCCGGCACGAGCAGGCGGGTGCGCCGGCTCAGGGCGAAGGCGCCCGGCCGGCGCACGAGCGACACGGGGTTCGGGATGATGGCCGGCCGTGGTCGTGCGGTGGGTGGGGCGGAGGGTGCCGCGGCGGCTAGCCGCGCGGCGATCGAGATCGCAAGAATCAGGCTGCGCGGCGTCACGTGTCCCTCGAGGCACGGCCCGCCGGCGGCGATGCGCCGGCGGGCCGCCCGGATTGCGACCGGGGCGTTAGAGCTTGAAGCGCACCCCGAAATAGTACTGCCGCCCGTTCGAGTAGAACGCCCGCGGTTGCGAGGTGTTGGCCGCATAGTACTTGATCGTCGCGTCGGTGATGTTCAGCACATCGAAGGTCACGCCCCAGCGCCGCGTGATCTGATAATCCAGCGCGGCATCTAGGTTGCCGATGCTGTCCTCGTTCTCCAGCGAGCTGCGGTCGAGGCCGACCAGGTAGTGCGAGCGGTAGGTGTAGGCGAGGTGCGTGCTGAAGCCGCCGCGCTCGAAGTAGCCTGAGACGTTGTAGGTGAGCGTCGAGGCGCCGACCAGCGGCGTGTGATCGGCGGTCTCGCCGGTCGCGTAGGTCATGTTCGACTCGATGCCGAGGCCGCCCCAGATCGGCTGGTCCCAGGTGAGCTCGACGCCCTTGTCCTGGGCGGTCGTGTTGATCGGCGCAGTGATCGTGTACTGCTGGTTGCTGCCGAGCAACATGTCGTAGTAGGTCTGGGTCGAATTGCCGAAGTCGACGTACGAGGACATGTCCATGTAGAACACGCCGACCGAGAGCAGCGACTCGGGACCGTAGTACCACTCGAGCGAGGCGTCGTAGTTCGCCGAGCGGATCGGCTTGAGGTTCGGATTGCCGCCGTTGCCGACCAGGATCAGGTCGGTGAGGCTCACCGCGCCGCCGAGCGCGCTGTAGTCGGGGCGCGCCATGGTCTCGGCGGCCGAGGTGCGCAGCACGAGTTCCTTGGTCAGATCGAACTTCAGGCTCGCGCTCGGCAGGAAGTCGAGATAGCCGTGATCGATCAGCGTCGGCGTGAAGTTGCCGAACGCCGAGGTGGTGATCGGGTTGGTGCCGCCGGAGACGTTCACCAGGCTCTTCTCGTAGGTGTTGACGACCCGCACGCCGAAGTTGCCCTGCCAGTTCTCGCCGCCGACGTTCGCCATCGCGTATGCCGCGAGGTCATCTTCCTTGACGTCGAACTCGCCCGGCCAGTACAGGCGCGACGGGCCGCTGGACACCGCCAGCGTATCGTAGGCGGCGATCGCCGAACCCGAGTACTGGTAGACGTCGGTCGGGAAGGTGCCGCCGCCGCCCAATCCCGAGGAGTAATTCGACGGGTAGGTCGCCCCGCCCCAGGCCGGCACGTTCGAGAAGCAATACGAGAGGCAGCCGCCGTCCTCCGGGAAGTTCACCCGGCGCTCGTGCTCGGAGGCGCGGATGCCGAACTTGACGGATTCGAAAGGCGCGTCATGCATTTTCAGCAGCGCGTCGATCTGACCGTAGGTTTCCTTGTCGATCGACTGTTCGATGTCATTCCACGCCCAGCTGGTCGAGAACTGCGCCGGGGATGCGGTGTTCAGGCCGGGAAAGAGCACCGTGGCGGGACCCGAGACGCCGTTCATCGCGTAGCTGAGGCCATTGCCGCCGGCGGACTCGTAGGCCGGCTCCGTCGGCGTGTTGCCGACGCCGTGCGTATACCCGACCTGTGTGGTCACGAGCCAGTCGCCGGTCGGCCGGTACTTGCTGTCGAAGTCGAGGTAGTAGGTCTGGGCCGAGGCGCCCGGACGGTAGATCTCGTCGTACACGGCCGAGGCCGGTGCGCCGGCCGCGGTCGGCCAGGTCGCCGAGGTCAGCGTGCCGTTGGCCACCGTCGCCGCGGTCGGCACGTAGGTCGGGCTGACCACGTTGCTCCCCCAGGCCATGAAGTTGCGGTTGTAGTTGTCCGCATCCATGTGCGAATAGAAGCCATTCAGGTCGAGCGTGAGCACATCACTCTGCCGGAACTCGAAGTCGAAGTCGCCGCCGACGCGTTTGCGGGTCTGGGTGAACAGCGCCGAACCGATCAGCGTCGGAAAAGCGGCGCCCGCCGCGTTGGGGAGCGCCGGGTTCGCCGCCTGCCAGGCCGCGGCGGTCGCCGCCGGCACCGTGCTGTAGCCGAGGAATTCCTGGCCGTTGCGCTGCACGTGGCGCTGTTCGTCGAAGGCTTGCACCATCAGGCCGAAATTGCCGGACTTCCAGTGCACCATGCCATTCAACTGCGGGTCGACGTTGCCGGGCAGGTCGGCGTAGACGCCGCCCGCGGAGAACTCGAGGCCGAAGGACTTGCGAAAATCCATCGGCTTGCGCGTCTCGATGTCGACGTCGCCCGCGACGCCGCCTTCGGTCATGTCGGCGGACTGGCTCTTGTGGACGATCACGCGAGAGACGAGTTCGGAGGGGAGCAGGGTGTAGCTCACGCTGCGGCCCACGGTCTGGAATTGATCGAGCAGGAACCAGTCGCCGGTCGCGACCGAGTGGCCGTTGATGGTCGTCTGCGTGAGGCTCGGGCTCGTGCCGCGGATGCTGACGCGATCGTTTTCGTCGAAGCCGCCTTCGCCGCTCGCCGCCGACTCGGTGTTCACGCCGGGCAGGCGCTGGAGCGCATCGGCGACGTTTTTGTCGGGCATCTTGCCGACGTTCTCGGCGCTCACCACTTCCTCGATACCGACCGCCTTGCGCTTGATCTCGAGGGATTTCTTGATCGAGTAGCGGAGGCCGGTGACGACGATCTCGTGGAGCGAGTCGTTGCCTGAGGGCGCCGTTTGCGCCGCGAGCGCCGTGCTCGAGACGGCGAGCCACACGGCGCCGAGCGCGATGCCGATCACCGTCGCCGTGCCGTGCTGCTTGTTTATCGGTTGCATGATCTTCTCCCTTACTATGTCGGCTGCCGAATGTTCCGCAGATGGAACCAACTAAGGTCCAGTGTAATACCACTTAGGATAAAAAAGCCAGAAAATAACAGACGGATGGCAGAAACTTTTGTTAAATATATATAAAACATAAGCTTATCGTGTAACAATAGCTTGTCCCATGATCAAGTGGTATTGTAGTTGTATGCTACCAACGGACCCTCGAGACCGGACAGACGCATGAATTCGCTCGCCAAGAATCTTCGGCCGCTCGACCCGACGGGCAGCCAGCCGCTTTACCTGCAGCTGCAGCGCGCGCTGCGCGAGGCGATTGACAAGCGCCTGATCGCGCCTGAGGACGCGCTGCCGGCCGAGCGAGAGCTCGCGACGGAGCTCGCCGTGTCGCGCATGACCGTGCGCAAGGCGCTCGCCGGACTCGTCCAGGAGGGCCTGCTCGTGCGCCGGCAGGGCTCCGGCAATTTCGTCTCGACGCGGGTCGAGAAGAACTTCGCGAAACTCACTTCGTTCTCCGAGGACATGCGCGCGCGCGGGCGTACGCCGCGCAGCGTGTGGATAAACCGCGCCGAGGGCACCGTGACGCCGGAGGAGGCGCTGACGCTCGGCTTGAGCCCAGGGACGCCGGTGTACCGGTTCCACCGTATCCGCTTTGCCGACGAGGTGCCGATGGCGCTGGAGTACGCGACGGTGCTCGCCTCGGCGCTACCGTCGATCGACGCGGTCGAGAACTCGCTCTACGAGGCGCTCGAGCGCGCCGGTCACCGGCCGGTGCGGGCGCTGCAGCGCCTGCGCGCGGTGCTGCTCAGCCTCGAGCAGGCGGAGCTGCTGGAGGCGAGTGAGCACGACGCGGGCCTCTCCGTCGAGCGCGTCGGCTTCCTGCAGGACGGCACGGCGGTCGAGTATTCGCAGTCCTACTACTGCGGCGACACCTACGACTTCGTGGCCGAACTGAGCTCCGCGACATGAGCGCGCAAGCGGCCGCGCCGGGCGTCGCGGGCGACCCGCGCCGCGTCGAAGCGACCCGGATGTTTCGCGAGGCAGCCGAGGCCGCCGACTGCGTGCGCACCCAGATCGAAGGCAACGCGGCACTGCAGGCACGCCTCGGCGCGCGGCTGCGAGGCCTGCGGCCGCGGGCGCTCGTGACCTGCGCGCGCGGCAGCTCGGACCACGCGGCGACGTTCGCGCGCTATCTCGCCGAGACGCGCCTCGGCTTGCTGAGCTCGTCGATCTCGCCGTCGGTGAGCTCGGTCTATGGCGTGCGCCAGGATCTCGGCGGCTGTCTCTTCCTCGCCTTCTCGCAGTCGGGGCGCAGCCCGGACCTGATCGCGGCCGCCGAATCGGCGGCGCGCGCGGGCGCCGTGGTGGTCGCGCTGGTCAATGACCCGGACTCGCCGCTCGCGCGCGCAGCCTCCGAAGTCCTGCCGCTGCACGCCTTTCCCGAGACCGGTGTCGCCGCGACCAAGTCCTACATCGCAATGCTCGCCGCGAGCCTGCAGCTCATCGCCGCCTGGAGCGGCGATGCGGCGCTCGGGGCGTCGATCCACGCGGCGCCCGCGCTGCTCGAGCGCGCCTGGGCGCTCGACTGGAGCGCCGGCCTCGAGCCGCTCGCCGGCGCCGAGCACCTGCTGGTGGTCGGCCGTGGACTCGGCTTGTCGATCGCGCAGGAAGCGGCGCTGAAGCTCAAGGAGACCTGCGGCCTGCACGCCGAGGCGTTCAGCGGCGCCGAACTGCGGCACGGGCCGATGGCGCTCGTCGGCCCCACGGTGCCGGTGTTCGCGTTCCTGCAGGACGATGCGACCCGCGCGGGCCTGGAGCGTCTCGCGCGCGATCTGCTCGCGACGGGCGTGCCGTTGATCCTCGCGGGCGGCGCGCTCGACGGTGCGCTCAATCTGCCGAGCCTCGTCTGCGAGCCGCAGCTCGCACCGATGCTGCAGGCGCTGAGCTTTTACCGGCTGGCGAACGCGCTAGCGGCGGCGCGCGGTCTCGACCCGGACGCGCCGCCGGGTCTCGCCAAGGTCACGGAGACGCGCTGATGGCGTACGCGCTGCGCAACGGCCGCGTGCTCACCGATGAAGGTTTTCTCGAGCACCGCGCGGTGCTGATCGACGGTGCGGACATCGTCGCCGTCTGCCCCGAGGAAGATCAGCGGCTCGCGGCCGCGACGTCGGTCGATCTCGCCGGGCGGCTGCTGTTGCCGGGATTCATCGACACGCAGGTCAACGGTGGCGGCGGCGTGCAGTTCAACGAGGACCCTTGCGTCGGGTCGATCCGCGCGATCGGCCGCGCACACCGGCGCTGCGGCACGACCGGTTTCCTGCCGACGCTGATCAGCGACGATCCGGTGGTGATGGCGCGCGCGATCGCGGCGGTCGAGGCGGCGCTCGCCGCCGGCGTGCCGGGAGTCCTCGGCATCCACATCGAGGGACCGTTCCTCAACGAGGCGCGCAAGGGCGTGCACGACCCGGCGAAGTTTCGCGATCTGGACGCGGCGGCGCTCCGGCTCTTGACCTCGATGCGCGCGGGCAAGACGCTCGTCACGCTCGCTCCGGAAGTGACGGCGCCCGGCGCGATCCCGCGCCTGGTGCAGGCGGGCGTGCTGGTCTCGGCCGGTCACAGCAACGCGAGCCACGCCGAGATCCGCCGGGCGCTCGGCGAGGGCCTGCGCGGTTTCACGCACCTGTTCAACGCAATGTCGCAGATGACGGGCCGCGAACCCGGCGTCGTCGGCGCCGCGCTCGAGGATCCGGACAGCTGGTGCGGAATCATCGTCGACGGCCGGCACGTCGACCCGGTCGTGCTGCGGATCGCGCTGCGCGCGAAGGCCCCCGAGCGGTTCATGCTCGTCACCGATGCGATGGCCTGCGTCGGCACCGAACAGCGCTCGTTCATGCTGCAGGGCCGGCGCATCGAGGTGCAGGACGGCGTCTGCATCGACGAGGACGGGGTGCTCGCGGGCTCGGCGCTCGACATGGCGCACGCAGTGCGCAACGCGATCACGCTCCTCGGACTCGAACTCCCCGCGGCGGTGCGAATGGCGAGCCGGAACCCGGCCGAATTCCTCGGGCTCGACGCCTCGCTCGGGCGCATCGCGCCGGGGTACCGGGCGAACTTCGTCGTCGCCGACGATGAATTGCGCGCCGAGGATACGTGGATCGACGGCCGGAGCTTGCGGCTGCACGGCGAGGGCGACGGCGGCTGATCGGAGCAAATCACCATCACGACGCCGCGCGATCGCAGCGGTCGAGGCGGCAATCGCCGGTGGCCCGCCAATTTCGCGAAAATTGCCTGCTTTCGGGGTTGCGTCCAAAATACCCGCCATGAAATTCTTGGACCCAGATACCGAGCGCGCTGTACGCGACTTCCTTGCGCGGATTCCCGCCGATATACGGCTGGATCGAGCGATACTTTTTGGCTCGCGCGCGCGCGGCGAGCATCGGCCGGATAGCGATGCGGATGTCGCCCTGGTCTTGCACGAACGCGGCGACGACGGGAAGACTTTGATGATGTTGGCTGAACTGGCCTACTACGCGTATCTCGATACCGGTATCATGGTTCAGCCGGTTCCCATTGCGATCGAAGATTGGCTGAATCCAGCGGCATTTCCGCGGCCGGGGTTTCTAAGGAACGTCGCGCGCGAAGGTATCATCCTGTGACGAAGGCGCCATTCGCACGTGCCTTGGTGCGAAAAAGCGCAAGGGCTCTGAAAGTTGCCAGGCTCGCTTTGAACGCCGGCGACAACGATAGCGCGGTTAGTCGATCCTATTACGCGATGTTCGACATCTCACGGGCCGCACTTTTGCGTGCCGGTGTTGCCGAAGACAAGCTGCCACGAACGCATGGCGGAGTTATCGAAGCATTTCGTAGCCACGCCGTTCAGTCAGGACAAATTGATCGACGACTCGCGACCCAATTGAGCCGGACCGAATCACTTCGAATAAAAGCCGACTACACGGGGACCGAAATTGAACTTGCCGAAGCCACGGAAGTTGTTCAGAACGCCGAACTTTTCGTGGAAACGGTCGAACGAGTATTTGGCCTTGATGAATCCTCCATGGCGCAGGAATACGCGAACCCTACTGCGAAGAACGATGATGGGGTTTCAGAGCCGGTCGGTGCAGTAGCGGAAATCAAGAGCAAGGGTGCAAAACTCGAGCCAATTGCTTTAGAGGAGATTCGCCGTCAGGCGCGCGAGAATTGGTTGCAGTTGCAGCAGCAAAGGGCCGGCGTCGCAAAAAGGGTCGGCCATTCCAAAGATGCTGACCGAGGCGCCAAGGAGGATCAAAGTCATTCAATTGACGACGATGTCGCTGAGTAGCTTGGTCGTGCGTGGCGAGGATTTGGACCGCCGGCGAGCGTTGACCCGTCGCGGGTGGAGCAGCGCGGTTCACGCCGCTACCCTATAATCGCGGGCCATGAAAGCACGCAAGGGCATCCTTCTCGCCGGCGGCTCGGGCACGCGCCTGCATCCGGTCACCCTGTCGCAGAGCAAGCAGCTGCTGCCGGTCTACGACAAGCCGATGATCTATTACCCGCTCGCGACCTTGATGGGCGCGGGGATCCGCGAATTCCTCATCATCACGACGCCGCGCGATCAGGGCGCGTTCCGCGATCTGCTCGGCGACGGCGCGGCTTGGGGAGTTTCGTTTACCTACGCGGCGCAGGCGGAGCCGAACGGCATCGCACAGGCGCTGATCATCGCCGAGGGGTTTCTCGCCGGCGCCCCGTCGGCACTGATCCTCGGCGACAACATCTTCTACGGCGCGAACCTGTCCGGGCTCCTGCAATCGGTCGCCGAGCGCACGCACGGCGCGACGGTGTTCGGCTATACGGTCCAGGACCCCGAGCGCTACGGCGTGGTCGCCTTCGATGCCGACGGCCGGGTCACCGACCTCGTCGAGAAGCCAAAGATCCCGCCGTCGAATTACGCGGTCACCGGCATCTATTTCTACGATGAGCGGGCGAGCGAGTTCGCCCGCGCGATCACGCCCTCGGCGCGCGGCGAGCTCGAGATCACCGACCTCAATCGCGTCTACCTGAAAGACGGGTCGCTGCGGGTCGAGCGCCTTGCGCGCGGCACCGCCTGGCTCGACACCGGCACGCACAACTCCCTGCTCGATGCGGGCAATTTCGTGCGCATCCTCGAGGAGCGCCAGGGCCTGAAAGTCGCCTGCGTCGAGGAGATCGCCTGGCGCATGGGCTACATCGACGCCGCGCAGCTCGAGCGCCTCGCGCAGCCGCTCTTGAAGAGCGGTTATGGCGAGTATTTGCTGCGGCTGCTGCGCGAGCCGCAGCGATGAAGTTCCTCGAGACGCCGATCGCCGGTTGCGTGCTCGTCGAGCCCGAGGTGTTCGGCGATGCGCGCGGCTTCTTCATGGAGACCTGGCAGGAGCCGAAGTTCCGCACGGCCGGGATCGCGGCGACGTTCGCCCAGGACAACCAGAGCCGCTCGACGCAGTGGACCTTGCGCGGCATGCATTTTCAAGTGGCGCACACGCAGGGCAAGCTCGTGCGCGTCGGCGCGGGGGCGGTGTACGATGCGGTCGTCGACCTCAGGCGCGCCTCGCCGACCTTCGGCCGCTCCTGGGGCGTCGAGCTCAGCGAGGAGAACCACCGCATGCTCTGGGTGCCGCCCGGACTTGCGCACGGGATCCTCGTCACCTCGGGTTACGCGGATTTCCTCTACAAGTGCACCGACGTGTACAGCCCGGCGCATGAGCGCACCCTGCTGTGGAACGACCCCGCGATCGGCATCGCCTGGCCGCTGCCCGCCGGGACCGCGCCGAAGCTCTCGGCGAAGGATGCGCAAGGCGTGCCGTTCGCGGCCATCGAGACCTTTTCGTGAGGGTGCTCGTCACGGGCGGCGGCGGCCAGGTCGGCCGCGTGCTCGCGGCGACGGCGCCCGCGGGGTATGAGGTCCAGGTGAAGTCGCACGCTGAGCTCGACATCGGCGATGCAGGCGCGGTCGGCACCGCGCTCGGCGCGGACGGGGCGCGGTGGATCATCAACGCCGCCGCGTACACCGCGGTCGACCGTGCGCAGAGCGAGCCTGACAGAGCACGGGCGATCAACGACACGGCGGTCGGGGTGCTCGCCGGCGCGGCGCGGGCGGCCGGTGCGCGCCTGTTGCAGCTCTCGACGGATTTCGTGTTCGACGGCCGCGCGAACCAGCCGTACCGGCCCGAGGATCCGCCGAACCCGCTGTCGGTGTACGGCCGCACGAAACTCGGCGGCGAGCACCAGGCCGAGACCGGCGGCTGCCGGGCGATCGTCCTGCGCACCGCCTGGGTGTACGCTGCCGAGGGGCAGAACTTCGTCCTGACCATGCTGCGGCTGATGCGCGAGCGCGAGAGCGTGCGCGTCGTCGCCGACCAGATCGGCGCGCCGACTTGGGCCCGTGGGCTCGCGGCGGCGATCTGGGACCTGCTCGCGCGGGACGCGCCCGCGGGGATCCAGCACTGGACCGATCTCGGGGTCGCGAGCTGGTACGACTTCGCGGTCGCGATCCAGGACGAAGCGCTCGCGCGCGGACTCCTCGCGCGCCGCGTGCCGATCGAGCCGATCAGCACCCCAGAATATCCAACCCCGGCGCGGCGACCCGCGTTCAGCGTGCTCGACACGCGCGCGACGCGCGCGCTGGTTGCGACGCCCGCGCGCCACTGGCGCCACAGCTTGCAAGGAATGTTCGATGAGCTTCGTCCCGCGTAAGCTCCTCGTCACGGGCGGTGCCGGCTTCATCGGCGCGAACTTCGTGCGCCACTGGCTGCGATCGGTACCGGGCGACGGCCGCCTGGTCGCCTACGATGCGCTGACCTACGCCGGCAACCGCGACAATCTCGCGGGGCTCGAGAGTGACCCGCGGTTCAGGTTCGTGCAGGGCGACATCTGCGACGAGGCGGCGGTCGGCGGCGCGCTCGAGGAGTACGCGATCGACACGATCGTGCACTTCGCCGCCGAATCGCACGTCGACCGCTCGATCCTCGGGCCCGACGACTTCATCCGGACGAACGTCGTCGGCACGCACGTGCTGCTGAAGGCGGCGAAGGCGCGCTGGCTTGCCGGGGTGCATCCCGCGCCGCACCGCTTCCACCACGTCTCGACCGACGAGGTCTACGGCAGCCTCGGACCCGATGACCCGCCGTTCCACGAAGGCACGCCGTATGCGCCCAATTCGCCGTATTCGGCGAGCAAGGCCGGCTCCGATCACCTGGTGCGCGCCTATCACGAGACCTATGGTCTTGCGACCACGATCAGCAATTGCTCGAACAACTACGGGCCGTATCAGTTCCCCGAGAAACTGATCCCGCTGGTGCTGATCAACATCCTCGCGGGCAAGCCGCTGCCGGTGTACGGCGACGGCCTGCAGATCCGCGACTGGCTGCACGTCGCGGACCACTGCGCGGCGATCGCGCGGGTGCTCGCCAAGGGCCGAGCGGGCGAGGTGTACAACATCGGCGGCAACGCGGAGACGACCAACCTCTCAATAGTGCACACGCTGTGCGCGCTGGTCGACGCGCGGTTCGCGGCGGATCCGGCCTTGCGCGCGGCGTACCCCGACTCGCCGGCCGCGAAGGGCGCTCGCTCGCTCGATCTCGTCACACATGTGCGCGACCGGCTGGGCCACGATCGGCGCTACGCGATCGACTTTCGCAAAGCGGCGCGCGAGCTCGGCTATGCACCGTCACGCACCATCGAGCGCGGCCTCAGCGAGACGATCGACTGGTATCTCGGCCAGCCCGCCTGGTGGCAAGCACTCCTTGGCAGCGACTACGCCGCGTGGGTGGCCAGGAACTATCGACATTGAACGCGATGCCGGCGCCGCGTATCCTCGCGGCCTCGGGGTTGCCGCCCTCCCGAACCGGCAATTAGAATCGGATGCATCGCGGATGAGGTGACTTTCTGTGACGAACGTGCTCGCGGCCGCCGATGTCCGCTAAATCCAGGCTTGCCGCTTTCGGGCTCGGCGCTCTGGCACTCGTCAACACCGGCGCGACCGTGGCGCAGACGCCGTCCGCTGCGGAGATCCAGGCGTTCCAGAGCTTGCCCGCCGAGCAGCAACAGACGCTGATGCAGCAATTTCTCGGAGTTGGCGGCGCCGGGACGGGCTTGCCGCCGGGCGTCACTTATCCGAGCGCCGGCCAGGCCGGCGTTTCGAATGCAACTGCAACGACGCCGCGGTATCCGTTGCCGAGCGGGCCGATCACGGTCGTGCCGGAAAAGACCTGGGGCGGCCGTTTCCTGCGGCAGCCAAACGAGGATCCGGAACTGCGCGCCGACGACACGGTGTTGCTCTACTTGTCGCCGAGTGCGTCCGCGAGCGGCTGCTCCGGCGGCGCGAATGCACCGATGCCCCTGAACTCGCAGGCGTTAGCGACCGGCATCCAGACGTCCGGCGCGCAGATGCTCGGCGCACAGACACCCGGTGCGCAGAACCCGGGGACTAGCGCCGGCCCCGTCGGCACGACGAGTCCTTGCAACTCCTCGAGCGGCAGGAACGCTAGCCGATCCGCCGGGAACCGGCACTCCTTGCGCGGCGGCGAGTTCCGGCGCCCCATCGACGCCCAACAGCGCCGCCGGCAAATGGCTGCGCTGCGCCGGCGGATCCTCGACGGCAACCCCTATCGCTTGAGCCGCTACGGCGCGCTCGAGATCCCGGGGCTGCCGGCGGTTCCGCTTGCGGGCCTGACGCAGATGGAGGCGGGCGCACGGCTGTCAAGCGATCCCGATCTGCGTGATTTCACCGTTACACTCACACTGCTGCGCCTGAAGCCGATCGGCGAGGCTGCGCTGAAGCCGTTCGGGTACGACCTCTTCGAAAACCCCCCGAGCACCTTCGCGCCGGTCGAGAACCTGCCCGTGCCTCCCGGCTATGTGGTGGGACCGGGCGACTCGCTCGACGTCCAGCTCTACGGCAGCGAGCAGGCGAACTACGTCCTGCAGATCGAGCGCGACGGCCGCATCAATTTTCCGAAACTCGGCCCGATCATGGTGAGCGGCATGCCGTTCGACGCTGCCAGAGCCACGATCGAGCGGCGCGTCGCGCAAGCATTGATCGGCACGCGCGTCAGCGTGACTATGAGCAATCTGCGCACGATCCAGGTGTTCGTGCTCGGCGAGGCGAAGCATCCGGGCTCCTACACGGTCGGCGGCCTATCGACGATGACGGATGCGCTGTTCGCCAGCGGTGGAATCCGGAAGGCGGGATCCCTGCGCAACATCGAACTGAAACGCAACGGCCGATTGGTCACGGTGCTCGATCTGTATGATCTGCTGCTGCGCGGCGACACGAGCGGCGACCGCCAGCTGCAACCGGGCGACGTGATCTTCATTCCGCCGATCGGCCGGACCGCGGCGATCGACGGCGCGGTGCGCCGGCCGGCGATCTATGAGTTGAAGAACGAGAACACGATCGGCCGGCTGATCGCCATGGCCGGCGGCCTGCTGCCGGATGCGGACCAGACGCTTGTCCACATCGAGCGCATCGCGCCGTCACGCGCGTTCGAGATGCTCGATGTGAACCTCGCGACGAACGGCGGTCTCGACGCGCCGCTCGCGGACGGCGACCGGGTTACGGTACCCGCGATCCTGCCGACGCTCGAGGATTCGGTGCAGCTCACGGGCTACGTGTACCGCCCGGGCGCGTTCGAATACCGCCCGGGACTGCGGCTATCGGACGTCATTCCGAGCTTCGAGGAACTGAGACCGAACGCCGATTCGCACTACATCATGATCCGCAGGATCGTGCCGCCGGACGAGCACGTCGAGGTGGTCTCCGCGGACCTCGAGCGCGCGCTCGCCGAGCGCGGCAGCGCGGCGGACCCGCTCCTAGAACCGCGCGACAAGATCTACGTGTTCGATCTGTCGGCGAGTCGCACGCGGCTGATCCGGCCGATCATCAAGACACTCGAATTGCAGGCGACACCGGATCATCCCGCGGCGATTGTCACGATCGACGGCCAGGTCAAGGCTCCGGGGCGCTATGCGCTCGAGCCTGGGATGCGCGTCAGCGATCTGATCCGCGCCGGCGGCAGCCTTGACGATGCCGCCTTTGGTGGCGAGGCGGAACTGACCCGCTACCGGATCGTCGCCGGGGAAGCGCGCGAGAGCCGCCTGATCAAGGTCGACCTCGATGCAATACGTCGCGGCGATGCGGCCGCCGACCTCGAGCTCAAGCCGTACGACGTGCTGGTCGTCAAGACCGTACCGCAGTGGCGCACGCCCGGCACGATCGAGGTCGCGGGCGAAGTGCGCTTCCCCGGTCGGTATCCGATCCACCAGGGCGAGACGCTGCGCTCGCTGCTGATCCGCGCCGGCGGCTTCGTCAGCGATGCGTTTCCGCAGGGCGCGGTGCTCACGCGCGCGGAACTCAAAATCAAGGAGAAGGCGGAACTCGACCTGCTCGCGACCCGCTTTCAAAACGACTTGACCGCCCTGTCACTGAGCTCGGTCGCGGGCAGTTCGACCGGCACCAGCGCCGGTGCCGTCGCCGCCGCGGGCGCGACGCAAGGCTTGTTGGTCGGCCAGCAATTGCTGAATGAACTGCGCACGACCAAACCGGTCGGCCGGCTCGTAGTCAATCTCCGGCGCATCATGCGCGGGCCGCCGGGGGGCCCTGCCGACGTGACGCTGCGCAATGGGGACTTCCTCTTCGTGCCGAAGAAGACGCAGGAGGTCACGATCCTTGGCGAGGTGCAGAATCCGACCTCGCAGCTGTACCGGCGCGACTGGTCGCGCGACCAATACATCGAGAGGAGCGGTGGGCTCACACAGAACGCCGACAAGAAGCGCATCTATGTCGTACGCGCGAACGGCGACGTGGTCGGCGCCGATCGCACCGGTTGGTTCCGCCGCAGCCAGTCGGTCGAGATGCGCCCGGGCGACACGATCGTCGTGCCGCTGAACGCCGATCGCATACCGGCACTGCCGCTGTGGACGGCCGCGACGACGATCTTGTACAACATCGCGATCGCCGTGCTCGCCCTGAAGAACCTCTAGGCCGCGTGCACGCCGTGTCAGCTCCGGGACCGTCGTCATGCTGCACACTGGGGCCCCGCTGCCGCAATCGATCGCGATGGCCGATCGGCGTCGGCGTGTTGCTGGGCCTGATCGGTGCGCACGCCGGTCGCGCCCATGCCGCCGGCGCGACCGAGTATTTGCCGCTCAACCTCGACCCGGTCATGGAACGTCAAGTCGAGCGGGTGCTGATCCTTGCCGATGAGCCGATCCTCAAGCGGCCATTCGCGGTCGGCCTCGTTGAGGATGCTCTTCCGGAAGCCTGTCACGCCGACAAGCCGCTCTGCGAGCGGGTGCGCCGGTACCTCGAGCGGTATTCGCGGGATTATGCGGTCACGGAGGCGAGCGTGACCGGCATCTATGTGCGCGGCTCGCATTTTGGCGTGGTGCCGAACCAGCACGGCATGCCCGTCGACAGTACTTTCGCGGCCTCGGCACAGGGCTTCGTGCAACCGAGCGATTACTGGCTGGTGAGCGGCGGCATCGTCGCCTACAACGGGCGCGCGACCCCCGAAGGAACGATGCTGAGCTTCGGCTTTTCCGGCGCCCAGATCGACATCGGCTATCGGGATCACGATTTTTCGCCGATGACGGACAGCAGCCAGCTGATCGGCACCGAGGCGCCGACGATGCCCTCGATTACGATCTCCAATTGGCGACCGATCACGCGCTTCGGCTTCCAGTACGAGTTCTTCCTCGCACAGATGTCGCGAGGCCCCATTCTATACCGCGGTAAGCTGGCGAGCGGCAATCCGCGTCTCTTCGGCATGCAGTTGTCGATCGAACCGTTCCCGGGCTGGTCGCTCGGCTTCAATCGGCTGCTGCAGTACGGTGGCGGCGCTGGATTGCCGTCATCGGCGGGCACGCTACTGCGCAACATCTTCCAGCCGACCGGTGCGGCGCAGTTGCAGGGCAATCAACAGGCCTCCTACGTCAGCCGGTTCATCTATCCGGGCAAGGTACCGTTTGCGGTCTATGCCCAGTATGCCGGTGAGGACAACTCCGACGGCGGCAGCTATCTGCTCGGCAACGCCGCTTTGTCGATGGGCATCGATTTTCCGCGAATCGGCCGGTATTTCGATGCGACCTTGGAGACGACCGAGTGGCAGAACATCTGGTACGTGCACAACATCTTTCTCAACGGCATGAGCAACGACCAGACGATCCTCGGCAACTGGGGCGCGGACCAACGGATTTTCGGCGACGGCGTCGGTGCGCGCACACTGATGCTCCGCGTCGGCTGGACACCGCCGTTCGGCGGCTACCTCGAGGGACGCGTGCGCACGCTCATCAACCAGAGCTACTACGGTGGCGATCAGCGCACATACGATCCGGCGTTCGCCGCGCATCCGTACCGACATTATTACGACATGATGGTGCGGTATTCCCGCCCCTGGAAAGGACTCACCGTCGGCGGCGAGGTCGATACCGGACGGGATGTGTTCGCGCAGAACTTTACACGCGTCTCCGGGTTCGTACGCTACGGGGGCGATGCGAAGACGCGGGACGACGATTCGCCCGATGACAGTTCCGTGGATCCTCGCCCCAAGCGCGGTGCCGAGTGGTTCGTCGATGCCGGGGCCAGTGCAAGCACGGTGAAAATCAATGTCGAGCCGAATCTGCCGACCGAGACGACGAAGTGGGGCTTCGGCCCGCACTTCGGCATCGGCGCGCGCCGAGCGGTGTCCGAGCACAACGACCTCGGCGCGCGGCTGGAGTTAGACCAGGTCGATGGGCATCTACTCCTCGGCGCGCGCTTTCTCGATTATCGCTACCGGTTCCGCAGTCCCATCGCCGCCACCGCGTTCGTCGGCGTGGCGCGATACAACTTGGCGACGCCGGCGTATTCGATGTACGGCGGCGTAGGCCTGCAGTGGCGTGAGATCCTGCCCAACTGGGATCTGAATGCGGACTTCAAGTATGCGCAGAACGTTGCGCGGGATCACGTACTGGCAACTGACGTGCAGGGCGTGCGGCCGGAGAGCTTCTACAAGATTGAAAGCGTAGTTCTGTACCTCTCGCGACGCTTTTGATGTCGTCACATCCCATGGTAACTATGGGAGCACTCGCCGCCCCGCGTGGGCGGATTTGTTCAACGGGTCACCGGCAAATCAGAGGCGGCCGTCCGGGCGATTTTCCTTGGAGGCAAGCCCGAGGACGAGCACCGGCGAACCCTTCACCTTGATGCGTTTACCGGACATTAGACGCACTACTTCGTCGGCTACGTGAATTCCCATGCCGTCGTTCAATCGCCGGCCGGCGAGAATCATTTCGGGGCGATAGCCGGTCTTCTCGGACTTGTGGGTGAGGAAA
>Ga0307373_10002196_pt1 | contig 35435 bp, 24 predicted proteins | sample OX2MG_FD_202534 | JGI IMG/M metagenome (GOLD analysis project Ga0307373, IMG submission 202534) | Soil microbial communities from Risofladan, Vaasa, Finland - OX-2 | ecosystem: Environmental > Terrestrial > Soil > Coastal area > Acid sulfate soil | place: Finland: Risofladan, Vaasa | collected...
TCAAAATGACACACAACCTCGTCGAGTCCAATCCGAATTCCCTTCACCATCGCACATCCTCCGTGAGTCACAAGAACATCACCACACGGAGGTTGGTTCTACAGAATCAGAGCGCCGAGCGCAACCTGCCTATCTTACCCAGCTACCCCAGAGTGCGCGCTGGCCCTGCCGAACTCCCCAGTCCCCAGGGCGCCAACCCTACCGCCTTCCATGGACCCTCCTTGGAAGGATGGGCGCCCTGGGGTACTTTTATTTGCTCTCGCGCGCCGGAATTCGGTTGCCCATTTTTCCCGGACGGTGCGGTCAGTGACACGGTGGAAAACCCAATGATTTTATTTTATGTCGCTTTAGGGATCTCTGGCAAACTGGTTTATATAGGAGGGCCTCCCGTGGAACGCGACGATGCGGAATTGATCGCCAAGCACACGGCGAAGCGCGGCGCGATCTACCGCGAACTTTCGTTTCGCACGATCACGCTTGAGTCGTGCCGGGAGATTATCGAGGTTGCGTACGACGAGGCACTACTCGGCGACGATAGGGCGCGTGTCTGGATTCAACGCACAATTGGGCTCGCCGACGCGGCGCGGGTCGAGCGTGCAGTGCGCGCCGTCGAATCCCACGTCGTTTACACCGACATGCTCGATGCGGTTGCGGCGGCGCGCGCTCACCGTGCGCGCGGAAACGAAATCCCCGCTCCCGACCCGGTGCCCGCGGAGGCACCGACGACGACGATTCACAAGCCGAGTTATTGGTCCGTGGTCTTCGACGTCGTCACGCCCGCCGCGTGGGAGCGCCATGTCGATGCGGCGATGTGCCAGGCACGGTCCGGCGACCCGCGGGCGCGCGAATGGATCGCAAGCGTTCTTGGGGCGGATAGCGCGATTGATGAACTCGGGCGCGCCGACGCGGTTGCGGGATACATGACGATTTCGAGCATGAACGCGGCGCTTTTACGCGCGCGAGCCGGCGCGGGCGGTCGGCCGAGCTATGAGGACTGATCGCTCTAAAAGCCTCGCCACTTCGCGAAAAAAAACGATTCCGAAACCCCTCCCACAGAGATCCAAAAGAGCGTGGGGTAAGGCGAAGGGTGATGCGGCAATTGGATGCCGCTTACGCGGCTCGCTCAGACGTCATGGGGTATTCGGAAGTCGTTTTTTTTCGCTTCGCTGGCGTTTCGTTTTTCGCACGTTCGTTGCTGCGCAACGCCCGTGCTCTTTCGGGAAAATGATCCCTACCGTTTCGTGGGCCGCGCGGCGGACATGCGTAATTCCCGGAGATTTTGATGGAGCACCTGGGCGGGGGGACGAGTGGTTGTTGCTGGAAAGGTGTCGAATCGAACGATTTTGAAGCGTTTTTGGCGATTTTTGAGTGAAAACGAGCGGTGGTTTGGCCTTCGGGACGGACAGTCTCCACGCGTCCGCGGGTGCTTCCGCACACGCGGATTGCCTTCCTTGACACTCCCACCGCTCAATGGCACGCGCACGCCCGAACGGTGCCAAAGCGCAACGAAACCGAACACAGCGTCCGGATTCGAGCGCGTTTTTTTGCTGATTATACCTTCCCATGGTTATACCTCGCGCGCCCCGGAACGTGACATCCGGTAGCCGTGGGACGGCCTTCCTACTAGGCAGGGCATCGAGCTTGCCGCCGAGAATCTCGGCTACGTCTTCGCGTGGGTAGGTGCGGCCGCCGATGGCGATGGGATCGTCGGCATGGGCGTTGGCGGTGACCTCGTCGGCCGTGAGCTTCGACAGCCGCTCGGACAGGGTGGCGTGTCCAGCCTTTTCTAGGTTGGTCAAGGGTTGGTGAATGAAAAATGGGATCGGGCTAACGCCCGATCAGTGTGACGGCGCCGGACAAGCCAACAGGGGGCTAACGCCCCCCGCTCGCCACGATGGGCCATTTGACAATCCGTCCCGGCACGAGTTTTCGGATAGCCTCTCAGTATCGGCTGGGCGCGCGGTACTTCCGGTCGACCGGTGGAAGTGGCTGCAAACGGGCTTCGGAAACCCCTTCGTTGACGCGAACCTCGGCTTTCGCGGCCACGGGGCTCGCTTCGTCGGCCGAAACGTCGTTGCCGTCGTCGCTCATGGCGACGGTTTCACCGTCGCCCGCGTCGGCTACGTCCGTCGGCGGCCGAGAGACGTTGGGGCTTGGCAGCGGTTCGCGCTCGGGTACAGCCAGCCCCATGGCGGTCGGCCCCTGCTCGGCATCGACGGCAACGTCGTGATCCGAGGCGCCGGCTGTCCTCACGGCGACCCGGTCATCAGCCGGGCGCGCGGCGGAGAGCGCTTCGATCCACTGCCGCGCCTCCGGGAACGACGGCTGCAATTGCATCGCCAACTGGAAGTGTTCGAGCGCCAGCGGGTCGCGATGCTCCGCATGCAAGAGACATCCGACGTCGTAGTGGGCCACTGCCGCGCCATGGGCGTCGGTCAGTTGCGCCAGGGCCTCGTCGATGCGATTGAGCTTGACCAGCACCGCCGCGATGTTGTTGCGGTACAGTTCGCGGTCGGGCTGCAGTTCGACGGCGCGCGTCAAGGCCACGAGAGCATCGTCGTATCGGCGCTGGCGAAGATGGCACATGCCCAGGTCATTGAAGACGCTGGCGTCATTCTTATGGAACTGCGTGGCTTCAAGGTAATGCTGGGCCGCCCGGTCGAGCTGCCCCTGCCGCTCGAAAACCCGGCCCAACCCCACCAAGGCCCCCAGATGGTGCGGCTTCATCTTGAGCGCCTTGTGATAGGCTTCGCGCGCGCCTTCGATGTCGTTGGAGTTTTCGGCGACCTTGCCCAGGTTGACGTAGAACTCGGGCGTCGCCGGCTTGGTCTTGCTGTTGAGCCATGTGGCGTCGGGGGGCGGCACGCCGGTCTTGGGCTTGAAAACACCCGAAATCGACTGTCCGACCTTCGTCGTGCCGATCGACGCGGCGATCTGCTTGATCGGACCCGATCGCGAACCGATCGTCGGCTGCCCCTTGTCGAAGCCTTGTTTTAATGAAGGGGTCGCGCAGCCGGCTGCCAGGCAGGCGACGCTCGTTACTTGAATCCACACCGACAGTCGAGACTTTGGCACCGCGGCTCTCCTTGAAGAGGGTGTATCAGTCTAGAAATCGACCGTTGCGGGGATAGGACTGTAGGGAGAATGCCGGTTGTTTTTCCTACAACGATCCGTTTCGAGGTCAGGATCGGCGGACCCGAATGCGACGATCCAAGCCTTGAAGTCTGTTGGGTTCGTGGGCGGTGCCCACCCTGCGTTGTCGGGCGCGGATGCTTATCGGCCGCCGGGCGAACCGCCGCCACCACCGCTGCTTGTCGAGCTACCGCCCGTCGCCTCGGGCAGACGCGGATCGGGCGTGCTCTGGGCGTAGCGGGTGCCAATGGTGTTGATGTAGTCGGCCGACGCAGTTCGGGGACGGATGCGAGTCTCGGCGATTTGGGGCACTTCGCCATTCTCGGTAATCTTCGAGGCGAATTCTCCGACCGACTGATGGCGAGCCGCGGTCAGGGCGGGCTTATTCGCACGCAACACGTAGACCGTCCGGTGGTCGGCGGGGTTCTCGGTGAGGATGTCGCGGATCTTCAATTCGCCCGCCTCGTTGAGCATCCCCGTCTCCGGGTCGAAGTGCTCATCGTGCAACGTATTCTGGATGCACCAGCCCTTGTTGACCTGAACGGCCATGGTCGTTCGCACGGCGATCCGGTCGGTGATGATAAACGGCTGCGGCCAGCAGTTGTTGCGGCGGAAGACCTTCTTGAAATTTCCCGCCTCGGCCCTTTGAGGGAACCAGGCGGCGAGCGCCAACAGAATCCAGGTGAAACGGCGCATCCGTGCGACCTCGCATGAAAGGTGAAGGATAAAGCTAGTCGGATTATCGGCGGAATACCCACGCCGAATTTGGAAAAAATCGCCCCGGTGCATTGGCGGCACGGTGGCTGGGGCAGAGCCTAAGCGATGCCCCGGTTCCGCTTGGGGCCACGGTTACGCGAAAGCCGGGGCATCGCTTAGTATCTTCGCCTCAATAGGCTCTAAGTCAGAATGAGGACAAGTTGATACTCGGGGTCGAAAGGAGCGCACGATGAGACGGACACATCGGGTTTCCACATTTCTCGCACTTGCCGCTCTCGCCGCCGGCGCTGTCTCGGCGGCGGAAGATGCGGAGATTTCACCGATCCAACTCGAACCGCCGTTCCGTCTGAAGGCAGGCGTCGAGTTCATCGACACGGACGCCCAAACGCGTCGTGGGTATTCTCGGTCGCCCGGCGGCACGCCGCTGGCGCGGAGTACCTCCTAACGCCCATCGCCTGGCCCTCAAGTGGGTTTATGTTGAATTTACTTGACAGTCCGTCTGGATTGGCAAAGACTGAACATGGGCGCGATTTTGGCGAGGGATTGACGCGTGACGACGGATTTCTTCGTGCGAAGCCGAACACGGAAACCGGCCTTGAGGCGACTCCACCGATCTCTCCGACTCGAACGACTTGACCTACGGTGTTTGTTGGCCGGTGATCCGGTGATTGCCGCCTCGCCCCAACCTCCGCACGAGCTCCTCGCCACGGCTTTGTTCCACAACCTGCTGGGTCGCCCCGCGGATCCGGCCGGCCTGGCATATTGGACCAATCTGCTCGATGCCGGGGTGTCGTCATTCAACATCGCGACCGCAATCACGGGCGGCGACGAATACTTCGTCAACCTGGTCCGGCGGGACTACGAGAAATACCTCGGTCGCGCACCCGACGCCGCCGGTCTGATCTATTGGGTGGTTCTCGCGCAAGCGGGCCTCACGGACGAGTCGCTCGCGGCCGGCATTCTTTCGTCGCCCGAGTTGTCCGCGGGCCATGGAACGACCGACCAGGCTTGGATCGCGGCGGTGTACGAAGACCTGCTTGGGCGGCAGGCCGACGCGGCAAGCGAAGCGTACTGGATGGCGCAACTCGAAGCGGGCGGTCAGCGCATCGACGTGGCGTACCGTATCGCCGGCAGCGAAGAGCGCGCGCGAAGGACCGTCGAAGACGACATGGCCCGCTGCCTCGACGTGCAAGCCGTCCCGCAAATCGTCGACATCTATTTCAACGAGATGGCGCATGGCACGACCGATGAGCAAGTGCTAAGCCAGATCGTCGGTTCGCTGGAATACTTCAAGTTACAGACCGGCCAACCCGAATCCACGGTGCCCGTCCCTCGGCTCGATCAAGGATGGCAACTGAGCAATGCCGCCATCGACGCGCGGGCGCGACAAGGCAACGTCGGCCTGCTGTTCATCGGCGACTCGATCACCCAATACTGGGGAAGCATTGGCGCGCCGACTTGGAACCAATTCTACGGCGCGCGCAAGGCGATGAATGCCGGCATCTTCGACGATGGGACCGAAAACGTCCTCTGGCGGATCGAGCACGGAAATCTCGACGGCATCAGTCCCAAGGTGGTCGTGCTGATGATCGGTACCGTCGATGCGTACTTTGATCCCTTCGCGCGGGACGTCGCGGCCGGCGTGCAGGCGGTCGTGCGGGAGCTTCAAGTCAAGCTTCCCCACACCACGATTCTGCTTTTGGGAACCTTCCCGCAAGGCGTCGATCCGACATCACCGTGGCGGCAAACGATTACGGCCTCGAACCAGATCATCAGCGGGCTCGCGGACGGTCGGACGGTCGATTATCTCGACCTTTCATCGGTCTTCCTCAACCCCGATGGAACGCTGAATCAATCGCTCAGGACTCCCGACCTGATCCATCCCAACGCCCAAGGTTACGCGGTTTGGGCCCAAGCGATGGAGCCCACGCTCGCCAGGTTGCTGAGCGCGACTCCGTAGGGTGGGCAACGCCCACCAACCGGCCTTGAAGCGGGTTTATGAACTGATCCGCCGCAGGTACTCGTCCGAGACGACGAGCGACGTGATCAGATCCTCGTCCGACAGGCCCTGGTTCATCTGTCCCACCCAGTAGGCGATTTCAGAATCGGCGCCGGTTCGGCCGAGGAAGCGCATGTAATCGGCCTGAACGACGAATGCCTCGTGTTCCGGGCTTGTGGCGATCGTGAGGGCCACTTGGAACCGGCTTTCCCCGTGTGCCAAGGCGGCTAACCAATAGCTCTCGCCGCCGGGATCGGCCGGGCGCTCGAACAGGCTCACGTAGGTGGCGTCGATCCAGGCATGGTCGCTGCCGCCGGCGTTGTGGAAGTACTCGTCGGATGCAATGAGCCGGGCCGCCAGTTGTTCGTCGGTCAGCCCGTGCTCGAAGGCGTCAACCCAGTTCGTCAGCCCGTTCGGATCGACGCCGCGGCCCAGGTAGGATTCGTAGGCGCGGTCCACGACCTGGCCATAATACTCCGCACTGTGGTCCAACAGCCCGGCGACCGTGCTGAAGGGCGTCCCTTGCACAAGAACCTGTGAAAGGCTCTTGAACGACGATTGGTCCGCCGGACGAAGGAGAATATCGCGATACGTATGGCCCACAAAATCCTGGGCGGTCGTGCCCTGAATGCCTCCCGTCGGCCCCTTGGCGACCGCGGCGGTGGCGTCGATCGTGGTGGCAGCCGCCGTCGAGTCGGTGTCGCGCACGACGACAGTGACCGGGTAGGAGCCCTCATCCAAGTACGTGTGCGCGCCGGTAATGAGAAACACGCCGGGAGCGCCGGGCGAGACGGTGCCGGAGGACATTATCCCGTCGCCCCAGTTGATCGTGGCCGTAAAATCGGTCACGACCGCGTCCGCGTCGTTACTCGTGAACGAAGCCACCTGGGCGTTGCTCAGGGCGACATTTTCCATGCCGGCCACCGGCGTGGCGCTGGCGAGAAGCAGGTCGCCTTCACGGATGATGGCCAACGCGGTGCCCGTGGCGACGGCGGCGCCGGGCGCGTTGTCACTGAGGGTCACGATGGGGGCGAAAGCCCCTTCGTCCGCGTAAACGTGCGTATCGCTGACGGTGAACCGCCCCGCGCCGCCGGTGACCGCCAGGCATTGATCGGTCTTGCCGTCGCCCCAATGGATCGTGGCCGTGAATCCGCCGGCCAGACCCGCCAGGTTGGTGTCGTTGAACGTGGCGGTGGCCGTGGCGGTTTGCCCCTCAAGGGCCGCGAAATCGGCGAACGAAGCCAAAGACAATTGATCGGCCTCGGTGATCGTCGCCGTCGCCTTGGCCGAGGCGCTGGCCGTGCCCGGCGCGTCGTCGCTGAGGGTCACGATCGGGGTGTAGATGCCTTCGTCCGCGTAAACATGGCTGCCGCTGACGGTGATCGCCGTCACCACGCCGGTGGTCCCCTCTACTACGCCGCCGCTGACTGCGACGCCTTGATCGGTCTTGCCGTCGCCCCAATGGATCGTGGCGGTAAGGTCGCCGACCGATCCGGCGAAGTTGGTGTTGTTGAACGTGGCGGTGGCCGTGGCGGTTTGCCCCTCGTTGGCGGCGAAATTGGCGAACGCCAAAGGCGACAATTGATCGGCCTCGGCGATCGTCGCCATCGCCTTGGCCGTGGCGCTGGCCGTGCCCGGCGCGTCGTCGCTGAGAGTCATGATCGGGGTGTAGATGCCTTCGTCCGCGTAAACGTGGCTGCCGCTGACGGTGAACCGCCCCGCGCCGGTGGTCCCCTCTACTACGCCGCCGCTGACTGCGACGCCTTGATCGGTCTTGCCGTCGCCCCAGTCGATCGTGGCGGTCAAGTCGCGGGCCTGTCCCCCGATGAAGGCGTTGTTGAACGTGGCGGTGGCCGTGGCGGTTTGCCCCTCGTTGGCGGCGAAATTGGCGAACGCCAAAGGCGACAATTGATCGGCCTCGGCGATTGTCGCCGTGGCCTTGGCCGAGGCGATGGCCGTGCCCGGCGCGTTGTCGCTGAGGGTCACGATCGGGGTGTAGATCCCCTCGTCCGCGTAAACGTGGCTGCCGCTGACGGTGAACCGCCCCGCGCCGCCGGTGACCGCCACGCCTTGATCCGTTTTGCCGTCGCCCCAGTCGATCGTGGCCGTGAATCCGCCGGCCAGACCCGCGAGGTTGGCGTCGTTGAACGTGGCCGTGGCCGTGGCGGTTTGTCCCTCAAGGGCCGCGAAATCGGCGAACGAAGCCGGCGACAATTGATCGGCTTCGGCGATTGTCGCCGTCGCCTTGGCCGAAGCGCTGGCCGTGCCCGGCGCGTCGTCGCTGAGGGTCACGATTGGGGTGTAGATCCCCTCGTCCGCGTAAACGTGGCTGCCGCTGACGGTGATCGCCGTCACCACGCCGGTGGTTCCCACCACGCCGCCGCTGACTGCGACGCCTTGATCGGTCTTGCCGTCGCCCCAATTGATCGTGGCGGTCAAGTCGCCCATGTGTCCGGCGACGTTGGTGTTGAACGTGGCCGTGGCCGTGGCGGTTTGCCCCTCGTTGGCGGCGAAATTGGCGAACGCCAAAGGCGAAAGCGTATCGGCTTCGGCGATCGTCGCCGTGGCCTTGGCCGAGGCGCTGGCCGTGCCCGGCGCGTCGTCGCTGAGGGTCACGATTGGGGTGTAGATGCCTTCGTCCGCGTAAACATGGCTGCCGCTGACGGTGATCGCCCCCACGCCGGTGGTTCCCACCACGCCGCCGGTGACTGAGACGCCTTGATCGGTTTTGCCGTCGCCCCAATTGATCGTGGCCGTAAGATCGCCGACCGATCCGGCGAAGTTGGTGTTGTTGAACGTGGCCGTGGCCGTGGCGGTTTGCCCCTCGTTGGCGGCGAAATTGGCGAACGCCAAAGGCGAAAGCTGGTCGGCTTCGATGACGATGGCCGTGTCTTTGACACTGGCGGAAGTCCTGTCGTTCGGATCAAAGACGACGACCGATACGTTAAACGGCTTGCCCGGCACGGTTTCGTCGGCGTAAGGATGGGAACCGGACACCGTAAAATCGGGGGAGGTTGAGGAAGGGAGCGTATCGTTCGTGCTCGTTCCATCGCCCCAATTGATCGACACCTGGAGACCATTGGAGGCATCCGGGCTGAAGAACTGCCCCAGGTTCATCGGCGTGTTGGCCCCCTCCGTGAAGTCCACCGCCCCCGCCGGCTTGATAGCCACCACGGTGAGCAGATCACGCGGCTCCAGGCGGAGCATGGCGGGCCGAAAGGGGTGTCGACGGCGCCGGCTGGCGCGAGGGAACCCAACGGCACTTAACTTCTTGAGCCAACTGGAACGAAGCATGGGTCGCAACTCCTCGCCGCCGCCCGCTAGACCGCGTGCATCATAGCAGCTTCCAGCCTAAAAGGCGCCGATGGCGGAGGCAAGTACTTTCCAGCCCGGCGTTCCCTACAGAATCGGGCGCTGAGCCCGCCCTATCGTCATCATCGTCAAACTTGCGACCCCAACTGAAGCCCCAACCCCACGAGTAACGGGTACGGTGGCTGGGGGCAGAGCCTAAGCGATGCCCCGGTCGCTATCTAGCCGGGGCATCGCCTAGGCTCTGCCACCAGCCACCGCTTTCTCGTGGCAAAATGTCTCATTCTCGGCCGCGTGAAGTATATTTCCCGGCGGGGAACACCTTGAGTGTCCTCCCTTCCCGGCGGAACGAAAGCCCGCTGGATTTCAGCGAGGCCGTGAGCAACTCGTCGAAGGTGGCCTTTTCGACCTTGAACGACACGAACTGGTCGAGTGAAATGCTTGCTCGGGCCAGCGCCTCGCGGTCGATCCGCAAATCGAGTTTGAGCGTTTCGGCGAGTTGTTCCAGCACGGAGCCAAGCGGCTTTTCGCTAACCGTGAGCGTGTAGAGCGTGGTGGTTTTGGCCGCGGTCGAAGTGGCGATGGTCTTTTGTCCCGCCAGCTTCTCGTGGTCCTCGACCAGCCCGCGCACGACGACTTGGCCGCCGGCGACCTCAACGTGGCAATCGGGCGCCAACAGTGCCCAGCGTTCGGCCAACTCGCGAGGGTTCTTGCCGCCTGGATAACTCTTCTCGATGGCCACTTCGTCCGGCACGGAAACGAGCGTCAGCGCGCGGCCGTCGGCGGCGAACTGGAACGTCAGGTCGAATTCGCCGAGCACGAGCGATAATCGTTCGACGAGCGTCATGGGCGGTCCATCGGCTGCGGCCCACAGATCGTGCGGGACTTGCGCGAGGCCCTCGAGCCTCAATCCCGCCTCGCCGACCCACTTTTCGAGCACCTCGCGCGGTGTGGCCAGTTCGTCCCATTGCCATGCTCGCCGGCGCAGCAGCGCCTGGCGCGTTTTGGAAGGCAAGGGTCTGGCTTCGTTTTCGCGTAGCGTCGTCAGGGTCCGCAGCCGCCGCGCCGCGGCCGGCGGAGCGAAGTAGGCCAGCGAACCGAACCACGACAGCCCCAGGTTTTGGTCGCGCGCGATCCGTTCAAACACCTCGTCGACCGTCTCGCCTTCCAACGCCAATTCCAAGGTCCGTTCGGGATCGATGCGCCGGTCGAGGAGCACGGCGATGCGTTGGCTGCGGGCCAGGTTGGCCAAGCCTCGACGTAGCGGCATGCCCGACCAGGTGATGCCGATCCGCTCACCGCGCTGCCGCCCCAGTTCAGTGCCCGTACGCCAACGCACCGGCTCGTCGGCCGCCGCGCTTCCGGCCGACGGCCAGACGACACAGACCAGCAGGCTCAAGGCGCAGCGGCGACGATTCGATCGGAGGTCATTCATACTCTTTCATTTTGTGTTACTTCCGCCGAAAAAGGTAGCCCTGATTATTCATGGTCCCGTAGCTGGCTTCGCAAGAAGTCAGGCCGTGGACGCGAGTTACGCCAGAATTCTTGCGAATTCTGCTACAGCACAGTGCGCGAGTTCCTCCCCGGACCATGAAGAATCCGGGCTAGCGTTCAATCACCGCTCCACCGGGGCAACGCGGCAAGCCCGGCGGCGGGAAGAATGTGAGCGGAACAAATCCTGAAGAAAAAATCGCCTGCCAAGCCCGGTTTCCGACTGGCCGAGCGGCGAAAGGTGATTAAACTGAAAGGGGCCGGGGCAGAATGAAAACCGTTGGAACGTAACGACGCCCGCCACCGAGGAATTCCTCCCATGAGCGACGCCGCGCCCAAGACGCCGTACCTCGAGTCGTTGTATCAGTGGTACTTGGACGACGCCGACACGGCCACGTTCATCAGCCGCGTTTCCGCCGCCTACACCGTCGGCACACTCGAGCGGCTGGCGGCATCCGGCGGCCGGGCGGCGCGCCGCGCCGCGATGCTGGCCCTCGGGTCGCTGGCCGATTACGAATCGAACGCCGTGTTGGGCCGAGCCCTGCGCGACGACGACCGCGGGGTGCGCTGCCTGGCCGAAAACGGCTTGCGCTCGCTCTGGTGCCGCGCCGGCGACGACAGCCAGCGGCAGCGGCTGGGGCGGGTGATCCAGGCGAATTCGGCTCGGCACTATCATGAGGCGATTGCGCGCGCCACCGAACTGATCGCCGAGGCGCCGGGGTTCGCCGAAGCCTGGAACCAGCGCGCGATCGCCTATTACGGTTCGGGACGCTACGCCGAGGCGATCGACGATTGCAAGCAGGCGCTGGAGCTGAATGCCTATCATTTCGGCGCGGCGGCGGGGATGGGCGAGTGCTACCTGCGGCTCGGCAGGCCGCGGTTGGCGCTGGAGTGCTTTCAGCGCGCGCTGAAACTCAATCCGGGTCTCGAGGGTGTGCGCGCCCATGTCGTCGCGCTGGAACGGTCGATGGGCAACGCCTAGCCCGGCCGATGGAGCGCAGTGATGAGCCCGACCACGCTCACCCCCGAAATGCTGGAAATGCTCGACTCGCTGCAGCGAGAAACCTTCGACTATTTCGTCCACGAGGCCAACCCGGTCAACGGGCTGATCTGTGATAAGACGCAAGCCGGGACTCCGGCGAGCATCGCCGCCGTGGGGTTGGCCTTGGCGGCCTACCCGGTGGGCGTGGAGCGCGGCTTCATGACCCGCGCCGAGGCCATCGAGCGAACGCTGGCGACCCTGCGGTTTTTCCGCGATAGTCCGCAAGGACCGGAGGCGGGGGCGACGGGCTACAAGGGCTTTTACTATCACTTCCTCGACATGAACAGCGGAAAACGCGCCTGGGAATGTGAGTTGTCCACCATCGATACGACGTTCCTGCTGGCCGGCATGTTGGTGGCGGCGGCCTATTTCGAGCACGATTCGGCCGGCGAGCGGGAAATCCGCATGCTGGCCGACGAACTGTACCGGCGCGCCGACTGGCAGTGGGCGCAAGACGGCGGCGCGACGGTCACGCATGGCTGGAAGCCCGACGGCGGCTTCCTGCCGTACCGCTGGCAGGGCTACGACGAGGCGCTGCTGCTCTACGTGCTCGGTCTGGGTTCGCCCACCCACCCGCTTCCGGCCGAAAGCTACGCCGCCTGGGCCTCGACCTACCAATGGCGGAAGGTCTACGACCACGAGTTCTTGTACGCCGGCCCACTTTTCATCCATCAACTGTCCCACGTCTGGATTGACTTCCGCGGAATTCACGACGAGTACATGCGCGACAAGGGCATCGATTACTTCGAAAACAGCCGGCGGGCGACGTATGCGCAGCGGCAGTACGCAATCCACAATCCGGGCCAATTCAAGGGATACGGTGAAGACTGCTGGGGAATCACGGCCAGCAACGGTCCCGGTTGGACGACCCTCCAGATCGAGGGCCGAGAGCGGCGGTTCTTCGGGTATCTGGCGCGCGGCGTGCCCGACGGCCCCGACGATGGTACGATTGCTCCTTGGGCCGTCGTCGCATCGCTTCCCTTCGCGCCAGAGATCGTGCTCACCGCGCTGCGCTGGTTTGGCGACCTGAACTTGAGGCTCGACACCCCCTACGGCTTCAAGGCCACCTTCAACCCGACGTACCCTTGGAAATCCGGCCCGGCGCCGTACTGGGTGTCGCCATGGTACTGCGGCTTCAATCAGGGGCCGATCGTCTTGATGATCGAGAATTTCCGTTCGGGCTTGCTCTGGCGGTTGATGCGGCAGTGTCCCTACCTCGTCAGCGGGCTGCGGCGGGCCGGGTTCGCGGGGGGTTGGTTGGCGTAGTGACCATGAACCGATTTGACGCACCCGCAATCTGGACTATCGGACACTCGACTCGTACGATCGAGGAGTTCCTCGATATCCTGCGCGGCCGTCAGATTGAGATCCTCGTGGACGTGCGTCACTTCCCCGGCTCGCGCCGCTATCCTCACTTCAACGAAACGGCGATGCGCGACGTGTTGCGCGCGGCGGGTATCCGCTACGAGCACCTGGTCGAGCTTGGCGGGCGGCGCCCGATCCGGCCCGACTCGCACAACATCGCCTGGCGTAACGCCTCGTTCCGCAGCTACGCCGACTACATGGAAACGCAGCCGTTCCGCGACGGTGTCGATCGTCTATCGCAGATCGCCCGCGCCGGCCGGAGCGCGATCATGTGTTCCGAAGCGGTCTGGTGGCGATGCCACCGTTCGATGATCGCCGACTACCTCAAATCGATGGGCGTGCCCATCTTCCACATCATGGGCGCCAAGAACATTCAAGAGCATCCATACACATCGGCGGCGCGGCTGGTGGGCGGACGGCTTTCGTATGAAGGCGTGGGCGGGGGGTGAACGGGCACTTCACGGCGGCGGAATCGTGAGCTTGACCGGCTCGCCGCAATACGTGTACTTCATCACGAAATTGATCGAGACGTTGGCCATCACGGCGATCTGCTGGTTCTCGACCGGCTTGGCGTCGGCCGCCGCGACCAGCGTAAGGAACCCCTGCGACTGCTCGCCCGTCAGCAACGTCTGGCTCTGCTTGTCGTCGATCGAAACGCCCGGCGGAAGACTATTGCCGAAAATGCTCCCCAGGTGCTGGTAGATCACGTCCAAGGTCACGTTTCCCTTGAAGCCTTCCGCGCGCTCGATGGTGACGTCGATCTTTTGCGATCCGCCGGGCTTGAGCGACACCGTGTTCGTGCTCAGCTTGACGCTCTTGACGTCCATCACGTCGCCGACCGACACGGTGTGCATCTCGGCCGGCCAATGGGCGCGTCCGCCGCCTGGCATGTAGATCTCTTGCATCGGCGCGGCCTCGGCCGTGAACGCGATGGGCGGCTGGGCGGGGTCGGCGGCGGGCACCTCGCCGCTGCCGGTGATGCGCACGTTGGCCGCGCCGCGCGGCGCGTCGGCCGCCGCCGTCACCACGATGCAGCCGTCGCTGCCGCCGGCCAAAATGCGTCCGCAACTGGCCGTCACGCCCGGCGGCAACCCCTCGATCGCCAAGCGCACCTCGCCCGTAAAGCCGCACTTGCGCCGCACGCGCGCGAAGATCACAGCCGCCGAGCCCGGCGACAGGAGGGTTTTGTCGCTGTCGGTGTCGAGCGCGAAATACGGCGCGCCGGCCGTGATCTTGAGAAAGTAGACGAACTCCGGGCCGCCGCGCTGATGCACATCGCGGATCTCGACGACGTATTTGCCGTCGGCCGGAACCGCCCAGTTCTCCAACAGCGGATCCTGATGGATATGCCGGCCCGTGCTGATGTCGTCGACTTCGGCCAGCGGGGCGCCCTCGGCGTTGAGAATCCGCAGCACCGGGTCGAGCATCGACTGGTGCCGCCGAGCAACGACCTGGAAGCTGACTTTCTGGTCTTTCTTGGCCTCGAATACGAAGCAGTCGATGTCTCCCTCGCGCGCGATCCGGCCGCTGACGCCGGCGGGAATTCCGATCGGCTGGGCTTGGGCCGCGAGATCATTGTCGGCGTCGGTCTCGATCGTTTCCGGCAAACGGCTGACCACCACCGGCGCCGCGTTGGCCACGACCGCCCCCAGCGGCAAGTTGATCCATCGCATGCCCTCGGGCATGTCCGGAGACAAGGTCAGCAGACAGGTCGGGTCGGCCGGCAGGTTGAAGCCCACCAATTGCACGCGCGCCGCGGCGCCGGGCGTCACTCGCGATGGGAAGACGTTCGTCACGAACGGCCGATCGTTGGCTTCGATCGAATACTGCCAATCGCCGTTCCCATGGTAGCGGACATCGCGGATTTCAAGGAAGTATTCGCCCGCCGCCGTGAAGCGGTGCTGCAACAGCGGGTCGCCGTAGAAGTAGTTGTCGTTGGCGGCCAGCACGGTGCCCGTGCCGTTGCGCAGGACCAAGATCGGGTCGGAATGGACTTGCAGATCGTGGATCGCGTTCTCGCAGCGCGACGACTGAACGTGAAACGTCCAAGCCGAGTTCTCGGCCACGGTGAACTTGAAAAAGTCGACGTCCTCGGCTTTTTCGATCGCCCCGCACAGCGTGGCGGGCAGTGTGACCGCTTGTGCCGTCGCCTGGGTGTCGTTGTTGTCGGCCTCGGGCACGACGGGGTCGCGCACCAACACCACCTGGCCCACGGTCGAAGTTCCGCGCGGCGTCGCCACGCGGAAGCTGCGCACGCCCGGCACCGCGTCGGCCGCGACGGTAAAGCGAAGCTTGATCTTGGGCATCTCCGGCTTTTTCTCCGGCGGCGGCTCGCCCGGCTTCACGCCCGCGTCGGCCACTTCGGCCGTCACGCCCGCCCCGCTGACGAACACTTGGTAGGCCCCGTAGAGGTTGTAGCGGGCCGCGACCTCGTGTTCGCTGGTCTGGCCGATCTGGGCCGCCAGCGGCTTGAGGCTCATCAGCATTGGGTAGGAGCTTTGGCCGTGGGCGGGCAGTGCGGAAAGCATGGCAATGCAAATCGCCGCGATGGCTCGTTCCCACGCTCCGCGTTCCCCGACCAATGACCAATGACCAATGACCAATGACAAATGACACCTCTCAATGCACATGCAGGAACGGTTTCGAGTTAATCAACGTCCAGAGCAGATCTTCATAAAACGTCTTGACGTCCGGGCTTTGGTCGAGGAACGCCTTCCAGGTGGCCAACTCGTCGCTCGTCGGGCGTCGCGACCATGTGGCCAGGTAAAGCTCGCTGACGTTCTCCTCGAACGGCCGCTTGGCCGCCAAAAGCCCGGCCAGCCGGCCCTGGGCGTCGACGATCTTGTTCGCCAGCATTTCGCCGTTGAGCGTTTGCAGCGCCTGGGCGAGGTTGGCGTCGCCCGTCCGTTCGCACTCGCAGACGCTCGCGCGCCGCGGCTTGCCGAACGTCTTGAGAAAATAGTCGGGGTACTCGCCGTCGGGCAATTCGATGGCCCTCGTTCCCAGCGGAACATTGCGGAACTTGGTTTTCGTGCCGGCAGCCGCGTCGATCGCGTCCAACAGCGGCTCGGCGGCGATCCGCTTGACGCGGTAATGGCTGTAGAAACGGCTGTCGGCCGCATTGGCCGCCAACGGCTGCGAATCGAGCTGGTAAAGCCGTGAGCTCATGATCATCCGCAGCAGGTGCTTCAGGTTGAACCCCCCCTTGGCGAATTCGCCGGCCAGCGCGTCGAGCAACTCGGCGTTGCTGGGCGGGTTGGTCGCGCGCATGTCGTCGATCGGCTCGACCAGTCCGCGGCCCAGCAGATAAGCCGTGTAGCGGTTCGCCACGTTGCGGGCGAAAAACGGGTTGTCGGGGCTCGTGAGCCACTGTGCCAGCGCCTGCCGCCGGTCGGGCGTTTCAGCCGCCGGCCGGCCTTCGAGCGGAGTGGGCTTCATCACCTGGCCGGTGCGCGGGTGCCCCACTTCGCCGCCCGAGCTCACCAACACGATCTGTTCGGCCCCGAACAGGCCGAACTCCTGGCTCCCCTTGACGCCCACGCGCGCGAAGAAGGCGGCGAAGCCGTAGTAATCGTCCTGGCTGTACTTCTCGAACGGATGATGGTGGCACTTGGCGCAGGTCAGCCGCACGCCCAGGAACAACTGGCTGACCGTCTCGGCCCGGTCTTGCGGACTGTTCGCCACGCGGTAGAAGTTGGCCGGACCGTTGCGGTACGCCGAGCCCTTGGCCGTGATCAACTCGCCGACGAACTGGTCGAACGGCTTGTTCACGCGCAGCGACTCGTTGATCCAGTTATGCAAGGCCCACATTCCCTGCTCGCCGATCGCGGCCGAGTTCGAGCGGATCAGGTCGGCCCATTTGAGCGACCAATAGGCGGCGTACTGGTTGTTGTAAATGTCCTGGGCCGGATCGCCGCTGAGGCCCAACAGGCGGTCGACGAGCTTGCGGCGCTTGTCGGGGTCGGGCGAATCGAGGAAGACCTTCGCCTCATCGACCGAGGGCAGCGTGCCGATGGCGTCGAAGAAGGCGCGGCGCAGGAACGTGGCGTCGTCGCACAAAGGCGAAGGGGGAATGCCCAGTTCGCGGAACTTCTTGGCGGCCAGCGTATCGATGAAGTTGTTGTCGGTCCAGCCGGCCAGATCGACGCCGTCGGCATAGGGTGAGACGACGGTGGCGACCTCGGCCTGCCCCTCGAAGCGGACCATCACGTTCGATTGGCCCTTGCCGGCGATCGTCGAGTGCCCTTGGGGCGTGACGGTGACGATGCTGTCGTCGAGGCTGTCGAACTTGGCCCAGCAGGTCACATCGCGGGTCTTGCCGTCGGCATAGGTGGCCACAACTTGCAACTGTTGTGTCGTGCCGGGCGGCCCGACGCGGCGCGACGGGTTGACGCGGATCGACTGTATTTTAGGCTCGTCGGGCTTCAGCCCCGGTGTTCCGCCGTTGAGCCACGCCTTCAAAAGCTCGTAATCGATCGAGCCGGCCGCCAGCCGGCGGTTACCGCCGTGCGGCACGGCCAAGGTCGGCTTGAGCAGGAACAAGCTCCGTTCGGGTTCGAGCAGGTTCACGCGGCGGCCCTGGCGGTCGCGCGTGATGGCGTCGAAATCTTCGTTGGGGGCGAAGCTGAAGACCGAGAGCTTGAAGCCCCCTTTGCCGTACTGGCTGGCGTGGCAGGCCCCGGCGTTGCAGCCCGCCTTGCTCAAGACCGGCAGCACCTGCGACGCGAAGCTGACTTGCGGTTGCGGCGCAACGCCCGTCACCTGCACGGCCACCTGCGCCGATTCGCCGTTGGCGGTCACCGCGATAACCGCCTCGCCGTTGCCGACGGCTAGCAAAGCGCCGGTGCTCGAAACCGAAATCACCTGCGGGTTCGACGAGGCATAGGTCGCCAGGTGCGTCAAGTCGGCCGAGCGTTCGTCGATGGCGCCGTCGGGTTTCGCGGCCGTGACCAGCAGTTGCGCACGGGCAAAGTTGCCCTCCAGTCGCACGGCTGGCGGGCTCACCTGGAACGTCGCGCCGTTGGCGATCGCACTCAAGCACAATAGTAGCGGCGCAAGCAACCCGCGCAAGGCAGAGCCGCCATTGTGGTGCAGGCGTCCCGCCTGCCCGGCGGTCCTGGGACAAGCTCTAAGGCGCCATACTGGGCGAGCCACACGCGGAGGGAACACAGCACGCCTCCAACAAGGTTCACAGGACGACGCGCCGATCCGCCAGGGGAAACATTGCGGAGCCGGCCATCGGGCGGGGTAACGTAGCAACCGCTCATTATGCGCGATTTGAGGCGCCTTTGCCAAGCGGTTTTTCTTCAATAACCCGCTTCAAGGTTAAATGCCTATCCCAGAACCGCCATTCTGGTGTAGGCGTTCCGCCATTGTGGTGTAGGCGTTAGCCCGGATTATTCATGGTCCCGTAGCTGGCTTCGCAAGAAGTCAGGCCGTGGACGCGAGTTACGCCAGAATTCTTGCGAATTCCGCTACAGCAGAGTGCGCGAGTTCATCCCCGGACCATGAATAATCCGGGTTAGGCGTACCGCCATTGTGGTGTTGACCGCTGGATCGAGCCCGCAACGACCGAGTACCGCTGGGCAACATGCCTGGGGCGTCGGTCGCGCGCCACGCCCACCCCACTGCGGAGGGCCAAGTATCGACGAAACATCGGAAAAGAGGGCAAACCCAGAGTGGCCAATTGGCCGCTCTCGTAGCGGCAACTCGTGGGTAAGAGGCTTGGCTGGCGTGCTGACGGACCTCGACATATAATAATAGAATGCTGTGACTGAGGATCTCCACGATCAGCAAGTGAAATCCTGCTTGGAGAAATCTCGACCGCCTTGCGGTTGAAGTACCGGCCGGGGCGGTCATCTCGAGCGCGACCACGTCCGGCTCGGGGCCGCCCGCTTTCTGTTCGACCGTCGTGAAGTAGCCGGAGGGTCCGCCCGCCGCCGGCTCCTTCCGCGCGATTCGGTCACTCGCCCTCCGCCGGCAGTCGATCAACCACCTCGACTTCCCGCCCGTCGGCAAGCTCGCCGTGACCTAGGCCGGTGACGATGGCCTCGCCTTCCGTCAACCCTTCGATGATTTCAAGCTTCTCCCTAACGTTGAATCCGAACTTGACGGCCGTTTTCACCGCGCGGCCGTTGACGACGCGGTAACACCAGGCATGCATGCCGTTGCTAAACCTCATGGCCGTCTGGGGAACGGTCAGCGCTTTGGGGTGCGTCTCGAGCAAGATCGTCACCCAGGCGGACATTCCTGGGCGGATACGGCCGTCGGGGTTGGGAAGGTCGATTTCGGCCCGAATGGTGCTCGTGGCCGGGTTGAGGCCGTAGCCAATGCGGCTCACGGCGCCTTTCACATCTTTCAGCGCCGGCAGGTTGAACTGGATGGTTGCCGTGTCGCCGCGGTCGAGCAGACCCAAGAAGCCAGAAGATATCTGCACGACGACCACCATGCGCTCGGTCGTGTTGACGACGAACAGCGGATCTTTCTCCGCCGGGCCGCGGACCATCGACCCGACGTCGACGTTGACGTAGCTGACGACGCCGTCGAAGGGGGCCACGATCCGCCGTTGTTCGTCACGCAGGCGGCTGCGCGAGAGGCGGCGCTGGGCGGACTTCTGCCGCATGCCGGCCCGGCGCAAGAGCGCCATGGCCTCGCGCAGCGCGGCCTCGCCGCGGGGCAACTCAGCCTGCGCGATGGCGACCCTGGTATTGGCCGCCTCCAGGGCCGCCTGGGCCGCGTTGAGTTGTTCCTCCCTTTCATCAACCACCCTGAAGTCCATGGTTTTTTCAACCCTGGCCAGTTGGTCAAGGCGGCGATAGACTTTCGCACGGAACGCCGCCAGCTTACGGGCCGACTCGACCGCCGACTCCGCCTCGGCGAGTTTGGCCCCGTTCGCCTTGATCGCGGCCTTGGCCACCTCGGCGCCCGCCTCATACCGTTCCCGATCGGCTGTGGCTTCTTCGGCAGCCTCTTCGGCGAGTTCGATTTCAACGTCCAGTTCCGGCGCCTCGATCACGGCCAGCAACTCCCCCTTTTTCACGCGATCACCGATCTCCACGTTGCGCTCGGCGACGAACCCCGTGACGCGGGCATAAATCTCCGCCGTGCGCGAAGCGGTCACGGTGCCCGGCTGGGTCGACTCCACCCGAAAGTCCGCGCGCTCGGCCTTGGCCACCGTCACCCGCACGGGCCCGTCGCCTCTGGCTTCGGTTCCTTGCTCCTTGTCGTTTTCCTGAACGGTGTCGCTTTGCTGAAGTGCCACGAAGTACTGGTTGCCGCTCGTGACGTCATCCCAGAACGGACCCTGCGAACCGGAATCTTTGTCTTGGTCATCTCCTTGGCCCAAGGCCGCCACGCCGGCGCCGAATCGTAGCGGCCCCAGCAAGCCGCAAACCACCAGCGCGGCGACGATGACGCTCGCCCGCGCCGGCCAGCGCGGGGTGCAGCGCGGCTGGCCGGAGCTCTGGTCGATGCGCGCCAAGCGTTGGGCAAGCTTCGATCCGGCCGCCATCGCCATGCCCAGGCCCTCGCGCGGCCGGCAAACCAATCCGCCGGCCACCGCGATCAGCGAGGCGCGGTATCGGCGCGCATCGCCCATCAAGTAAATGCACGACTCGTCGCACGCTTGCTCGCGCGTTTTGGCGATCTCGCGGCCCAGCAGCCAGACGAAAGGGTGCGGCCAGTAGACGACTTGCGCCAAGCGCGACAACAGGTTCCAGCCGTAATCGCCGCGGCGGACGTGGGCCAACTCGTGCAGCAGGATCGCCTCGACCGTGTCTTCGTGCTCCGAGGCCAGCAATCGCTCGGGGACGAGGATCATCGGCCGCAGCCAGCCGATCACCACCGGTACGGCAACCTGGCGGGAACAGGCAAGCTCGACGCGTTGCGGGACGGCCAGCTTTTCCCGCGACCGCGCCAGTGCCGCCGTCCAAACAGGCGCGTCAATTACGTCGCTCGACCGCCGCAGCGCCGCCACGGCGAAGAACGAACGCGCCAGACGAAGCAGGCAAAGCGCCGCCACCGCCCAATAGACCGTCATGGTGATCGCCGCGACGTCGAACCGGGCCAGCCAGGACGGCGGCGCCGCGGCGGCCAGGCCGCCATCGGCCGCGTCGTCGAGACGTATCGGCGGTGGGTCATCGGCCGTCGGCGAAAGGGCCGCCGCCGAAGGGAGTTGCGCGGCGGTCTCAACTGTTTCCAACGCCGGTCCCACGTCCGCCGCCGGGACCGCGCCGGCTTCGCCAACGAACGCTTGGCCGGCGGTTTCGGCCTGACCGCTGGCTTGGGCCAAATAAGCGATCTGAAAGCGAGGAAAGGCCAGGCCGGCCGGCGGCAAGACCAGCAAACCGGCCAGCGTGGCCTGCCACGCCAGCGAGCGCGCCAGCACGCGTCGCGGGCCCACGGCCCGGCCGAACATCCAGGGGGCCAGGCACAGCAGCGTCGCCTTGGCCGCCACGTCCAGCGCGACGATCGCTCCGGCGTGTGTGTACGAACGATAATCAGCCAGCAGGTCGGTCATGGGAATCTCCTTTGCGAAGGGGTTTGCGTGGTTTGAGGGTGGTCTTGCGGATGTCCGCCAACTGGGCGGGCGTGATTTGTTCGTCCTCGAGCAGGCGCAGCACCAGGTCTTCGGCCGAGCCGCCGAAGAGCCGCGCCAGCAAGCTGCGGGCGGCGCCGCGTTGCACGCGGTCGCGCGCCTGCGCCGGGCTGTAAACGTACGACTTGCCCTCCAGCGCGTGCTTCACGTACCCTTTGCTCTCCAACGTCCGCAACAGCGTGCGTACGGTCGAGTCGTGCGGCTGGTCGGCCAGCGCCTCGCGGACTTCCTCGGCGGTCGCTTGCTCGCGGCGCCAGAGCACGTCCATGAGTTGGGCCTCCCTTTCGGTGAGGATGTCGGAACTGGGTCGGGCCACGGCGGCGGTCCTCGCGTTACGGTGTGTGCGTTAGATAATTAACATGTGAAGTCTACCGCCCGCCGGGACCGAAGGCAAGAGGGTTGGCCCAACAGGCATACATGTTCCGCCGCGATGGGTCGCACAGCCCGGCCGTATTGAAGGCACGCGCGGCGCCGGCCACCTCGCGCTCAAAACATGCGACGTCGTCGTCCGCGACCCACCCGCCGCACCGCGTCAGGTCGAGCAGCCGCTGGTAGCAGCGTTCCACCCCTTCATAATACGCCGGCTCGGTGGCCAGCAAGAACGCTGCGACGGGCCGGCCGTGGCGGCGGCGCTGCTCGCATGTGTGCGCGGCGGCGAAATAGAACATCGTATACGCCGCCATCAATTCGAACCGGCCGAATGCCCGGTAACAGCCGTGTACCAGCCGGTCGACCAGCGAGATCTCGGCTTGCAGGATCCGGTCGTACTCGGCCATGTCGGCCGCCAATTCAGGGCGGTCCCAGTTTCGCCCCAGCGCGTGGGCCAATCGCTCGATACCGTGCAACGTGTGGGCATTGCCGGTGCTGTGCAGGGCGTCGAGCGTGTAGGCCGTCGCCGGCAGCATGGCCCAATTCGCGCCGGCCGTCCGCGCGGCCCGGCGCTGCAAACGCCCGGTTCGTCGCAAGCCCCCCTCGGGCGCGACCACGCGGACCTGGGCGAACTGCTCGGCGATCGAGGGGAACCGCGCGAGCCAACGCCGCCATTCGTCGACTGCCGACACAGCCGGATCGAGCGGATACCGCCCGGCGTCGAGCAGAATGCCCGCGCTGGTGACACCGTGGTCGAAGCGCAGCACGTACATCCAGCCACCGTCGAAAACATGGTGCAGCGCGGCGGCGTCGCAGGGAAACGTGTGGTCGATCAAACGACCACCCCGCTCGGCCAGCAGTTCGCGCCAAGGCCGCACGTCGCGAAAATGGCCATAGACAACCCGCGAGTTGGTGTGCATCTCGTCGGGCGAGCACGAAATGCCCAGTTGCCTCGCCAGCACGCTTCCTGCGCCCGATGCGTCGACCACGAAAGCGGCGGTCACACGGCACGGCTCGTCGCCACGCCGGCCCAAAAGCGTCCAGCGCGGCCCGGCGCGATTTGAACCACGAGGGTCGGAATTCTCACGAATTCCGCTACGATCCGCCCTGGTAGCGGAACTCATAAGAGTTCCGATTTCCCCGGCGACGACTTCGGTCAACTCCGTCCGGTCGAGATAAGCGATGCCGGCCGCTTGGACTTCATGGACGAGGAATTGGTCGAAGTCGGCGCGGAGCCAGTGCATGTCGGCGTCGGCCGCCGCGCGGCTCGCGGCGACGAGCAGTTCATTGGCGTGGTCGTCGCGCGGCGTGAACGGCTCGCCGGCCTGGTGATGGAAGTACGAGAAGCCCCGCTTCAGGCCGCAGGGCAACTCGGGATACGACTGTTGCCAAGTGCCGTACTCGGCCAGAGGCGCCAGCCGAGGCAGGTCGTACCGCCGGGCAAGCTCGCCCAGCAGCAGGTCGGCCAGCGGCGTCGACGATTCGCCCAGGGCGAACCGTGGGTGCGCGCCGCGCTCGATGAGCACCGGCCGCAGGCCCAAGCGGTTGAGCACCAACGCCATCAGGCTTCCTCCGAAGCCGGCGCCGATCACCGCCACGTCGACGTCGAGATGGATCATGCTGCTTGCGACCGGTTTTAAGGCTAGGATTGCCGACTGGTAAGTAGCGACCGCAATCCGTGAAACGGACATGCCGTGATCCGTTCATGGTACAATAGCCGCCGAGTGTCCGCGGGACGCGGTCATTCTTCGGTCGCACCCTCAGCACAGACGCCGCAGACAACCGGCGGCGGCAACGGTTCGTCATCGTAGGACGAGCGCCCGTTCGTACTCGGCGTAATCGTAGACCTCCACGATCGGCACATCGAGCCGCCAGGGCCCCCAACCCGCGCCCGGTCGCCTGATCGTCTTTCGAAGCGCGGGGCGCCCCCGCGCGGTCAGCCGCCGTTCGGCGTCGGACAAGGTGCTCGGCCGCCGCTGAATGACGTACCAGCGGTAGCGGCCCGGCTCCGCCGGGAAACACGCGACGCGCAAGCTCCCCCACTGGCGCATCAGTTCCCAGTTCTCCGGCGACGACGAGGCGAAGGCGATCTTCTCATCGTCGGCGGTGTGCTCATCGAGCCAAGCCAGCACTTCGGCGTCGAGCCCGTCCCAGTAGTAGGTCGGTTCCATGCCCAGCGCGTTGGCGCCGCGCAGGCCGCCAACCAGCAGGTTATAATAGCTCAGCCATTGCGGTGCGTACCACATGGTGCTCGTCATCGAGCCGGCCAGTGCTACAGCCAGGGCTCCACGGCCGAGCCACCCTGCCATACTCCCTCCACGTTGGGTCCACCCCAAAAGCGCCTCGCCGCCCAAGCCGGCGAGCATGGCAAGAAACGCGAAGCTCGGCAGGAAAAGCCGCTCGGCGTCGTGTGGCGGCGCAAAGGGCGTCGCGCGGACCACGACCAGCACTGCCCAGTGGCCCACGAGCAACATCCATTCGGGCCGCGCGCGCCAGTTTCGCAGCGCGCGGCCGAGACCCACGCCAAACAGTGCCAGAGTGCCGACGGGCACGGTGATCGCCGTCCAAACCAAACTGTTGTGCCAAGGCAACGGCGTGCGCGCGTCGTACCGAGCGCCGAAATACGTCGTCGGGATATTCAACCACGCGTGGTCCGCGCGGCTCAGATTCAACTCGAAGAACTTCTCCAGTCCGGCGAGCGGCTGGTGCCATAGCGGCGGGTTCACTGCCCAAAACGCCATTGCCGCGACGGGAACTCCAATGGCCAAGGTGCGCGCGGCGCGCCGGTCGCCGAACGTCGCCACCCAAAACACGTACGGCGCCACGGCGAGCCAACCCGTGAACTTGCAACTCATGGTCAGCCCCAAGGCCGCGCCCCACAAAACGCTTCAGCACGCCTTGCACAACGCGGGATCGAACGTAGCCCAGGCCAATAGCCAGCAGCTTGTCAAAGGACCGTCGAACGACGCGAAGTGCGCGTGGGCGAAGAGCCTCGGAAGTGTCAGCAGCGCGGCGGCTGCGAGGAGCGCCGCCGCCGCCGACGCTATCCGCCACAGCCGGTACGTGGCCGCCGCGACGGCCAACGAGAAAAGCGCGATCGGCCCAAACCGTGCCGCGTCCAGCGGGGCGAGCCATCCCTGGCTGACGCATTGGCCCAACGCGATCACCGCGCCGTAGAATGCGGGGTGCCCCTCGACCTGCGTCGTATAGCGCCAATCGGCGTTGATTGCCTCAACGGAAAACGGCCCCGTCCAACTTTCAGCAAAGCGGCCGCACCAATGCTGGACTCCCTCGGCCCGATGGATCGCGTTGCCTTCGTCCCAGGCCATGGGCAGGACGGGCGAGGTCGCGAGGAGCAAGGCAAAGCACGCAGTGCCCACCGCCATCGAGGTGAGAAGTTCGCGGCTGGGCTTGGGCATCGCTTGCGCTCCTCGATTGGTCTTGCTTGCCACCCGCTTTAGTAGAACGGAACTCATTCCGTTTGTGTCGTCGGAAACTTGGCAACGGACACGAACGGAATGAATTCCGTTCTACGTCGGCTCGTAGCGTGGCACAGCGTCGCCCACCTAGCAATGGTGGGCCTGCACTCGCTGCGCGATCTGGTCCCACCCCTACGGCTTGATCCCTGACCAGTAGCCGCTGACCAACGACAAATGCCCCCCTAAAACCGCGCGTCATCGATCGCCTCGCCATCCATCCGGTTCCCCAGCCACCGATGCACCAGGGGATCGATCGAGAAACTGATCTCCCGCGCCGAGCCGTCGCACATGATGAACTGGCACACGCCGGGATGCGCACTGCCGAAGCGTTCCGGTGCGGGCGTGGAACCGTCGGGCAACGGCGGCTGGCCGGGCAACGTCCAGCGGCTGTTGTCCATGTCGTAGCCCACCAGCAAACTCTGGTCGTCGCCCGGGTCCATGCCCGCCCATGAGACGTTCTTCTCCCCCACAAGGTACGTCTGCGACGTGCCGTCGCGGATGTGGGCCACGGTGACCATGCTGCGGAAGTAGGACACGCCGGTCGCTTTGGAGAAGTCCGTCCAAACGTAGTTTGCGTCGGCCGCCTGCTGGTAGCTGAGCGGGCCGCCCGTGCCGATGAAGACGTCGCCCGCATTGATCGCGTAGTCGGTCTTCGAGGTCTCCGCCACCAGGTCGGCGTTCCGCGGTGGAAACAAGACATCGAATGGGTAAAGCCCCATTGCGCGCCGTGTGGGGCAATAGAACAGGGCCACCACCGTCTGGTTGGCCTTCGCCGTGAGTTGCCGTTTGACCGCCTCCGGCTGGCCCGAGCCGAGCAACGCCAAGTCGCGGCGTTCGAGATAGGGCAGGACGTTGTAGATCCAGCCGCCGGGCTGGTTCTGGCCGGTGCCGCGATCGGGATCGCCGTACCATTGGTAGCCCCAGCCGTTGGAGGGGAATCGCCGCTGGGCCGATTCGTGATTCGCGATCGCCAGCGCCATGTTCCGCAGGTTGTTCTTGCAAGTATTCCGCCGCCCCGCCTCCCGCGCCATTTGCACCGCCGGAAGCAGCAACGCCAGAAGCATGCCGATGATTGAAATCGCCACCAGCAGTTCAATGAGCGTGAAGCCGCAGCGAGTCCTCGCAAGTTTCATGTTCTGAGCCTCCTCTCACAGCGACCGCGCCTCGGCCTTGCGCGGCCCGCGACGCGAACCGCGTCAGTTCGGCTTCACATCCACCATAACCTCGAAGTAGAACAACTCGAAACCGCTCGCGTCAAGCCCATGCACGTCGATTCCTAGTCCTCCGACGAAATCGGGGTCTTTGCTCATATCGAGTCGGAATTCGGCTATCGTACTCTCGTTCGGCGCAAGCGTCTTGAACGGTAGGTGTACGCTGAGGCATTCGCAGCTTGTCGTCACCTTTGCGACCCGAACCTCATGCGCCAGCTTGTTGGCAATAACCATCGTTCCTTCAGCCGCCGCGCCGCGACCAACAGATCCCAACTCCGCACGACCCTCTGTCCGCCCTGAGCGCGCACGCGGCGGAGCCGGCGCCTCCATCGGCGAGTAAGCCGCCTGCGCGCGCGCCGCAACGTCACCGCCAATGACTGCCGCTGCTCGTGCTTCGCTGCTTTCGCGCGCTATGCAACGCACGCGCAACTTCACGAGGTTGATGTCGGGATGATCCAAATAGAACGGAATTTCGTTTGTGCCCTCGCCCGGTTGCTGCCGCGTGTGAAATTCGACGTGGATCGTGGCGCACGACCCGGGTGCGATCGTGAGGGGCAGATTGGCGACACGATTGCAACCCGCGGAACCGCACATCTCCGCGGCGCCTATGATTCGAATGGACCGCGCGGAGCCATTCCGCAACGCAACAGGCAAACCGAGAACCTCTCCGGGCAGTGCGGTTACCACAGTGTATTCTCGAAGCTCAAAGGCCACGTCGGGAACACGCCCTAGCGCGCGAGCAAGGAGCCAGGCGGCGATGCCGGCGCAACACGCGGCCGCGCCCGCGGGCAAGACTTGCGACAGTCGGCCGGCCAAAAGCTGCATCACGATTTGCCTGCGATTCGTCGCAGATAAAGGGATCCCAAAACCGCAGCGCCAATGAGCGCCCAGAAATACCACCGGTCAAACGGATAGAGTCCCCGCTTGAGTTTGAGCGCGATCTCCGGGATACCGAAGGCGGTGAGGCTGAACTGCGAGTCGTCGACCTCGTCAAGCAGCACCTCTTGAAACTCGATTTCCTGGACACTCCAATAATGCTCTCCCTCCGGCAAGACGGTGTCGTCCTCGATCCGCACGCGCCTTGGAAACACGTAGCCATCGCCCACCCAACGCTCACATTCGACAAGTCCCTTCCGGATGCATCGCGCACCCGGGGTGCCACGAATGACGATCTCATAATCACAGACGGCAAAATCGAGGTCCGGGTCAAGTGTCGCCCGGGCACGCTCGTAATTGGACGCCTCCGAAAAGTCGCACCGGAGTTCGATGTACGGCCGACCCCCGCGGTCGATTTTTGCCACGTCCATTTTAACCACGTTAGCGACGCCTTCATTTGTCAAGAGCATCGTGACCGGATCATCCATTCGCAATGCTGCTTCGACAAACGCATCGGTTGTAATTTCGATGATTGCCTTATACTTCCGGCGGCGATTGGAATCGTTGCCATCGTCGAAGGCCCGAATCACGTAGGACGCCCCTCCGAGCGGTCGATCAAGCTGAAAGAACCGGGCCGGTGTCATGCAGACCACCCTCGATTCCTCTTCTTGGGGCTCGCCATTCCTTCGCTGGCGGACACGAATTGCCTCCCGAGCGCCGTCCTTCGCAAAGAACTCGCCGACGTACTCAAACTCGCCATGGTTATCGTGCCCAGACGCCGTGAACCGGCAGCGCAGATTTCGCAGGGGCCGATCGAGGCGCGCGACCGCGGCGAGGTATTGTGTCTTGAACCACTCGCGCAGGTTGTCGTCCCCTCGAGCTATGTTGTCAGCCGTGCCGGCTAGGCCAATCACAGAAAATACGGCGAGTGCGCGACGCAACCAGCGCCGCGCGCTGGCAAACAAACGTCGCATGGGACGGACAACGCTCTCGCACTGGTCGATTATTCGGTTCATCGTAATTGGACATCGCCACTTTTCACAATGGGGGAACTACGTTCGCCGTACGTCGTTTGCCGAACACGATGCTAGCTTCGCCATCTTTCAAAGTGGCGCTGTCCAAGTAATGGCCACCACCGACAAAAAACAGTCAAATCTAAGGGACCACATTCCAATGATCGCCGTTAGCGCCTCGCGCATACTGCAACTCGGATTTGCGAAGCGGGAATCGTAATTATAATGAAGAAGACATATCGTAATTATAATTAAGAACACATACTGACGCCGTTCTTCTTGAAGCATGTGCATCCCACACAACCGGAGGGACAGCCTCCCGTCCCAACACAAAACGCGCCGTTATTCGTGCAGCACTTGTCAGGGCACTGGGAACACAAAAATGAATTGGTGGTTTGGCCGAAGGCTTGCTCTGCGCTGAGCAGCGCGGCTGATGCCGCGATCAACGCCACAGCGGCAATCGATGCCGCGGTAAAAAATCGGATGATTAGCGTCATGAACTACGCTCCTTCTACGGGGTTCAGGAATTATTGGACTTGAATCGAAACGGATACATCAAGCGTCGGACTTTCAGGCGAATCTGTGAGAACGGCCAAGCGAACATTCCTGCTCGAGGGCACGCGAGATTTATTCACGACAGCGGAAATGGTCGCCACTCCGGCGGGCGGAATCAACGTCGGAATGCCGCTCACGACAGAGAGACAACTGCAACTACTTGTCGCGCCGATTAGCTGAACAGGTTCGTCGGTGGCGTTGTGGATTTGGAAATCGAGCGCCGAACCGGGGACCGTCATGGTGCCGCCAATTTGTCGAAAACTGCAGGACGCCGTTCGCGGCGAGATGATGACCCGTTCACCACCGAGGTAGGCGAACCCGGCACCAACGGAGCCGAAACGAAGGACGCCGAACAGAGCGACCAAAGCTAGGACGCCAGCCACCGCGCTCGTCGGCGTGCCGACGTAACGACAACCTCGTCGCACGGAGCGGCGAAGCGGCGAAGCGGCGAAGCGGCGAAGCGGCGAAGCGGCGAAGCGGCGAAGCGGCGAAGCGGCGCCCATGCGAACCTCCAAACACCGTTGAGATTATTTAAGATTATAGAGGTTGAGGCGGAATGTCAAGCGCCGAAAGCGTTTCAGTGCCGAATTGTTTATTTTTTGAAGTTCTTCGATCGGGGGAATGCGACCAGTTTAGGGGGTGATGCATGCCGCCGAGGCCGACGCAGTCGGCATGCGGGATGCATCGAGAGGGCTTTCGGGTTCGCGGTGTCCCTGGCGGGCTCGTTTTTCCACTCGAGTCGTTCTCTGTTTCTCGTCGCCGCGGCACGTTCCCCCGGAATTGCGCCTTCTTGCTTGTGTGCGCCCCCCGGGACGATAGAATCTGCTGCATGCAGCAGTGTCAAGCCCCGCATCGCACAGGGCGACGAGGCTGGCGCAGCCGGCCCAACACCTCGGCACACGGCAATGACGCCTCCCCCTTTCACTCTTTTCGGTAAATCACTGAGGCAGCGGGTCTCGTCGCATTGCCGACGGTGCGCGGTGGCCACGCTCCTGGCGCTGCAGGCTACGCTCTTGGCCTACGGTGGTGCGGCTCATAGCCCGACCATGGACGAGCCTTCGCACTTGGCCGCCGGTCTCAGTCATTGGTTTTTCGGGAGGTTTGACCTCTACAAGGTCAACACGCCCCTGATTAAAATGGCCGCGGCGCTGCCCGTTCTGGCCGCCGGGCCGGACACCGACTGGTCGCGATATTATGAGGGAGCGCGCGCGGAATTCGTCGTCGGCGACGATTTCGCCGCCGCCAACGGCCCTCGCCTCCTTTGGCTGGTGACGCTTGCGCGCTGGGGCGTTATCCCCATCGTGCTCGTCGGCGGCTGGATCTGTTGGCGCTGGGCACGGGATCTTTACGGCGAAGCGGCGGGCCTCGCGGCGCTTGTGCTTTGGTGCTGTTGCCCCAATATTCTGGCGTACGGCCAGATTATTACGGCCGACGCAGGGGCAGCCGCCGTCGGTGTCGCGGCGAACTACATGTTCTGGAGGTGGCTGAAGCAGCCTACGTGGGCGCGCGCGTTTGCCGCCGGGCTCGTGCTGGGGCTGGCCGAATTGACCAAAACGACATGGCTGGTGCTGTTCGCCCTCTGGCCCGCCCTGGCGTGCGTTTGGTGGTGGAAGGAATGCGGCACCCGACTCCTCGCCTCCATACGCCGATTATTCGGCATGAAGCGGGATGAGAGGCGGCCAGCGACGGCGGCTGGAGAACCAAAATCCGCGCGAATTCTGGCGCGGCACCTGGGACAAGTGGCGGCGATCCTCGTTCTGCCGGTGTGCTTCATCAACATGGGTTATGACTTCGAGGGCACGGGCACTCGCTTAGGGGATTTCGCGTTTGTCAGCCGCCTCCTCGCGGGGACGGGGCCGCACGGCGACGGACTTCCGTCGGTAGGCAACCGTTTTGCGACGTCTCCGTTCGCGAGGATTCCGGTGCCCCTCCCAAGGAATTATGTCGTGGGCATCGATATCCAGCGGTGCGATTTTGAGAGAGGCATGCCGTCGTACCTGCGCGGCGAGTGGCGCCCCCGTGGATGGTGGTATTGGTACCTTTACGCGGTGGCCCTCAAGGTGCCGTTGGGCGCCTTGACACTGCTCATGCTTGCAGTCATCGCGCGGATTGTGCTCTCACGCCGCAGCGGCAACGACCTGGCTCCCGACGGGGCCACCGCAGTGACGTGGCGCGACGAGATGGTACTCCTCTCGCCATTGATCGTCGTGCTGGCAGTGGTGAGCTCGCAGACGGGCTTCAGCCGTTACATCCGCTATGTGCTGCCGATCTTCCCGTACGCGTTCATCTGGGCGAGTAGCGTGTTTCGCGATTTGCGACGGAGTTCGTTCGTAGGGTGGGCACCGCCTACCAAGGGGACGAGCCATCTGAGCGAAAGCGACGCCAATGGATCGGACTCACAGGGACCGCCGCGCGAATCTGGTGGGCAGTGCCCACCCTACCCATCGGGTGCGCGGCGCAACGGCCCTTGTGGGCAGTGCCCACCCTACAGCCGCGTGATGACGATCCTCGGGGTCGCGGCGCTGGCCTGGTCGGTGGTGAGCAGCTTGTGGTACTACCCACACTCCATGTCGTACTTCAACGAATTGGCCGGAGGACCGCTTGGCGGACCTGCACACCTGATCGACGCCCAGGTCGAGTGGGGGCAGGATTTGCTCTTTTTGAAAAAATGGCTTGCAACTCACCCGGAGGCGCAGCCTCTGGGCTTCGTCTATTTCGGCCCATTCAGCCCGCGGCTCGCAGAGATCAAGTTCGCGCTGCCGCCCAAGGGCACAGTGCAAACTGACGACCTGGCGGAAATCGCCAGCGTCCCTGCTGACCTGAAGCCGGGCTGGTATGCGGTCAGCGTCAACTTTCTCTATGGCTACCCCTATTTCGTGCGCGACGAAAAAGGCGCGCGCGAGTGGGTGACTTGCGCCTACTACAGCTACTTCCGCCGCTTTCGCCCGGCCGCAATGGCGGGATACGGGATCTACATCTATCACCTTCACGAGGACGCCATACGACAGGCAAGATCGGCGGCCTGGCCCTGACGGAAGCCCGCGTCTCTCGTCGCCCTCCGAGCGCCCTTGCGGCCGACGGCTGCGCTATGACAGGTTGAGAACCCGCCCCACGGTGGGATCGTCACCACACGCTTCGCACGCGACGGGCGGCGGCAACCGCTGCGTCAGGTTCATTTCGGCCAACCTCGCCACGCGGGCTGGGCCGCATGCGGGGCAATCGTCGAACCGCCTGGCGTCCCACAGGTCGGCAAAGACGCGGCCGCGCCCCAAGGCCAGGCCCGCTTCGAGCACGCATTCGAGCGAACGTAGCCGCGGCGGTGTGAAGTCGCCCGCCGCTTGCAGCCGCGCGAGCGCGCCGTTGCCGCCGCGCGTGGGAATCAGCGAGCAACAGCCCACGCCGAGCGAGACGGCGTACTCCAGCGATTTCACCGCCCACTCGATTCCTTCCGTCTCCGAGAGGTAGGGAGGCCGAAGCAGGATGAACGCCCGCACCGCGATGCCGCCGCTCAGCAGGAACTCGACGGCGCGGGCAAAATCGTCGAGTGTCATACCCTTGTTAAGCCGCGGAAGCACGTCGGGATGCACCGTCTCCAACCCCAGGGCCACCTCCAGGTTTGTGCCCAGCAGGTCGCGGAAACGAAGGCAGGCTTCGCCGCAAAGCTTAGGATGGTTTTCGACGATCACCGTGGCGAAGCGGGCGACGCGCTGGGCGATCGGCGCGTGGTCCGCCGGCGCGATGGCCCGAACATCGAAGAAATTGCCGCTGTTGTAGAGCTTCACATGCCGGGCGGGCGGCAAGCGAGCCAGGGCGTAGTCGATTTGCGCGGGCACCGCGCCGGCGGGCACGCTCTCGTCGGTCGTGTTCTTCCACAGGTCGCACATCAGGCAGCGCCAAGGGCACTCGCGGTTGACGAGGAAGATCGTCGCCGCGTCCTCGACGTTGCCGGCGGCCGTCCGTTCCGGCTCGACCAGGTAGTGAAAGGGACGGAAGGAATCGACGATGTTCTTCGCTGGGCGCAAGGCCAAGATCTCGGCGTCGGAAAGGATCGATGTGTCAGTTTGCATTAAACTTCGCGCGGTCGAGCATGAGACATTCACGGTGGCTGGGGCAGAGCCTAAGCGATGCCCCGGTCGCTTTTTAACCGGGGCATCGCTTAGGCTCTGCCACCAGCCACCGCCCCGGATTACCTGCCTTTCCCCGTGTCGCCCCGCAGGCCGCCTTCGGCGGCCTGCGGGGCGACACGGACGGTGTGGAGGCGGGAGCATTCGTTTTAGAAACCAACGTGAAACTCCAGGGGCAAGCCCCTGGCATCTTACGAAGAGACCGGGATTGCCCAACACTCCCGTTTCACCATCCGCAATCAAAAGATGGGTACGTCGAGCGTATCGAGAAACTCGGCCGATTGTCGCACGTCGGCGCCACCGCCGTCGATCGACAAGGTGAACGCCTTGAGCCGCGCCGGCGACCAGCCGCCTTCGAGCAGCAAGTGGTAGAGCACGAGGAACAGGGATCCCGAGTCGATGCCGTCCGAGAACAGAACGCCGATCGGCTCCTCCGAACCGATCGCCGCCAGCCAGTGCCGGCACTCCTCGGCCAGGGCGCCGATGTACGCTCGGCCGATCTCGTCGAGATCGGGCCGAAGCGGGTTGCGGCGCGGCTCGAAGAAGCGGCGGTAGGTGGGGTTGGAATCCGGGCAGCCGACCAGGGCGATTTCAAGCAGGTGATGGGCGGGCACCATCCGCGTGTAGGAGGGATGGAACTGGCCGTCCAAACCTTCGCTTTCGAGAAAGGCGCGGATCTGGTCGATCCGCTCGGCCACCACCAGGCAGGGGCCTTCGGCCCGTTTGGCGATGAAGTATCGCATCGGGCGGCCGATCGAGCGGGCCATGCGGATGATCCGCCCGTTGCGATGGAGCAACGCGAACTGCCCGTCGATGGCACGGACCCGCTCGACGTCGCCACTGCCGACGCGCTCGATCGCCTCGTCGAGCGACATGTTGAAGATGAGGTTGGCGGAAGGGTCGCTTAGATCGACGAGGCGTTCGATTGGGGCGTTGACGCGCATAGGATTTCGCTCCTGGCAAGGGCTTGCCGGCCGCGCCGCGGCGCTCGCGGCCAAGGGCGCGATCGCGGCGGCCAATCGCTCGATCGCTTCCGGCGGCAATTTGGGATAACAAGGAAGATAAATGACTTTTGTCATCGTATCCCGCGCGACGCGCGGGTCAAGCTCCGGGCGATCATCGGGCGGGTCGACGACCACCAGGCTTTGGCCTTGGGTCGCGTCGAAGCCCGCGCGGGCCAGCGCGGCGATGGCGCCGGGCGGGTCGTCCACCCAAAACGGAAACACCCAGTGGCTGTGCGGCGTGTTCGCCGCGCCGGGGCAAGCCTCGACGTCGCCCAGTCGCTCCCAAAGGGCCTCGCCCGCCGCGGCGGACGTCGGAGAAGTCTTCGTAGACGGTGCATTCTTTATGGCGGTGAAAGAAGCTCAGCACCGCGTTCAGGTCGCCCGCCCGCGTGAAGGGAGAACCGGCGCGATAGCGGTGCTGGGGCGTCTGCTTGGTCTCGCTGTGCGGATGCGCGTGGTAGGCGATCTCGAGCCAGGCGGCCAGGCCGCGGTTCAGGTCGTCGAGGGTGAGCCATGTGCCGGCCCGCCCACGCCGCTGCTGCTTTGCAGATTGACCCAGCCGGCCAGCGTGATCTGGCCCTGGATATTCAAATCGGCCGGATTGCCGAGCGAAACGTACTGGTTGGTGCCGTTGAACTGCAGAGCGCCGTTGACCTGGCCGGTGATCCAAGTGGGGCTGTTCCGCAGGGTGCCGACGTTGCCATTGCCGCTGGAATCGGCGGCGGAAGTGTCGGAGCCGTCGTCGAAATGCCATAACGCGGTGGGGTTGCTGGCGTAGCCGCCCAGGTTGATCATGCCGAACGTGTATTTGTTGCCGGGCCAATTGGTCAACACGGCGGTGGCGGCCGTGGTGGGGTCGATGACGAGATTTCCGTTGGCGTCGTAGCACTGCAAGTTGTTGAGCCGGTTGCTGTTGACGTCCACATAGACGCCGGTTGGAGTGCCCATGTCGTACTGGCCCGTGGTCTGTTCGGGCAGGAACTTCGGGTCGATGTCCCTGGGATCGAAGAGCTCGACGGTGTAGGGGGAGGTTCCTCCGCAAGAGGCCGGTCGCTTTCTGCGCGAGCTGGCCCAAACCGAGTGCGAATTCCCGGACGGGCAACGCCGTAAGCCATCGCGGGCCACGTTGTGGCGGAAATGGAAGCAGCACCAA
>Ga0307373_10002197_pt1 | contig 35426 bp, 28 predicted proteins | sample OX2MG_FD_202534 | JGI IMG/M metagenome (GOLD analysis project Ga0307373, IMG submission 202534) | Soil microbial communities from Risofladan, Vaasa, Finland - OX-2 | ecosystem: Environmental > Terrestrial > Soil > Coastal area > Acid sulfate soil | place: Finland: Risofladan, Vaasa | collected...
GGCCGCGACGCGGCCCGCGAGACGCCGATCGAGGGGAGGGTCGTGTGTGCCCCGAATTCCCAGGCGTAAACGCCTGGGCTACATAAAAGTTTTCGAGGTTGAGTCATTGAACGAAAGATGCCCCGTCGTGGCCGAACAAAAACAGGACAAACGATCTCTTTACAGAATCACGATCTTGCGCCGCCCAGCTTGAGCCGTCTGGAAGAGGCCGGCCTATTTGCTGAATGCGCGCCGCAGGCGGCCAGGGCCGTGTTCCCAGCCGGCCAGGCCCTGTTCGCTTTTCGCGCCCCGCCAAGCCAAGAAGATGGCGGCGATCGACAGCCCGAGCATGACGCTGGCGAACGGCAGGTACGCGGCCGCGAAATCGGCGAAATCGACGATCGGCGCCGAGTTCAATTCGCCGATCACGTGACCGGCGTTCAGCGCCTGGAGCGAATCCCAGCCCATCGGTCCCATGAGCACGCCCAACACGCCGGCGAAGGCGAGAATGCCCGCGTAGACGGCACGGCGCACCCAACAGATGGCGCAGACCGCAGCGCTATAAGCCAGCAGGTGAACGAGCGGCGCGCAAGCCAAAACGCCTTCGGGAAACGAAATCCGCCAACCGGCGGCGGCCGCGACGAGATAGAGCGCCGCCAACGGCAGATCGAGAAAGGCCAGCACCGCGGCGGCGCCGGCGAAGTATTTAGGCCAGAACCACAGTCCCGGCTCGATCGGCCGTGATCGCCAAAAGGTCCATAAGCCCGGCTGCACGTCGGCCGCGAAACTGACCGTGCCGACGACCAGGGCCACGAGCGTGCCGACGATGACCGTGGCGCCATTGAGGAAAGTGGGAAGTTCGTCGTTCGCCGACCAATAGAGTTCGCTCGATTCGATCCAGCCCAGGATGGCGTATAAGGCCGTCATTGCGACGATCACCCCGGCGCCCGTCAGACTCAGCGGCGCCGCCTCTCGCCACTGCTTCCAAGCCATCGCGCGCCAAGGCCGGCTACGGGGGGCGGCGAGCGATTGCGATGATGCGTTCGCCGGCGCCGTAGCGGGCGAACGGTTGTCGGTCGGGCTGAGGCGCCCGAAACGAACGGTCGCCCAGCAGGCCACGGCGGTGAGCATTGCAAATTGCAGAACCACGACTCGCCAAATTGGAATGACGACGCCCATGCTCGTCAACGCGCCGACGGGCGACATGGAGAGTGCATATTGCCAAAAAGGATCGTGATTGTGGAGCTCGCCTTGCCATTCCAGCACGCGTAAAAACAAGGCGACGAAGCTGAACGCGGTCCAGCCGATGAGCGCGGCTGTGCCGGCCGCCGCGGCGCGCAATTCCGTGGGCTGGTTCATGCCGATGGCGGCGGTCCAGAAAAACACGTTGAGCGAAAAAACCATGGCAGCCGCGCCCGAGAGGAGCAAATCTTCAAGCGGCGTGCCGCGTGCGATGAACGATTCGCGATAGGCGAACGACGCGCCGCCCGCCTGCCGGGCCAGTAACCAGGCGATCGCCAACAACATGGCGACCGCGATCGGCAAGACGCTCGCGATCGCCCCCATCGCCAGTTTGGCAATCGCAACGCGTCGAACCTTAACCGCAAGCGCGCGAACGAATTCGAGTGTTCGGGCCGAGCGTTCGCCAGATGCCGCGTGCAAGCCGAGGAAGAACGCCCCCGGCGCTCCACACAGCACCCAAACAATAATCTGCGGCGTGACAAGTCCCGGATCTTCGACGAGTAAAAGCAATTGCAGCGACAGCATGATCGCCATCAGCGCCGCCAGCTTCCATTTGTGCTCGTGCCATTCCCGCCAGAGGAGACTGCGCCAGATGGTTCGCATGATTTGTGATTCCAGCGTTGATTATCGATCGCTGTGAAACCGGGGGGCTAACGCCTCCCGCTCGCCTATTCGGCGGTTCCGACTCCGGCTGCTTCCGGCTCGGCCCCGCCGTGGCTGGGCTGGCCGGCGACGTAAGCCTCGAAGATTTCGTCAAGGTTCAACTCGACGACGCGATGCGGACAGCCGCTCGTGGCCAACGCACGCAAGGCGGCCGGCGCGTTGTTGACGGCGACGACGACCTCGTCGCCAAGGGTGCGCACGTCGAGCGCGTTGAGCGCCGAGCCGAACTCGTGATACGCGGCCCGCGGCAGCACGATCCGCTTGACCTGGTCTCGCAGAGCTTCGGTCGGCGCCTGCTTGACCAGCATGCCGCGGTCGATGATCGCGATCGTGTCGGCCACCGGCTCCACTTCGTAGAGCAAGTGCGAGCTGTAAAACACCGTGCGGCCTTCGCCTTGCAGATGCGTGATCAAATCGCGGTTGAATTCCTTGCGCATGATCGGGTCGAGCCCCAAGGCCGGATCGTCGAGAACCACCAACTCCGGCCGGTGCGCCAAAGCCAACAGCAGCCCGAGCCGCACCGCCTGACCCTTGGATAGGTGCTTGATCTTCGTCGGCAGCGGCAGCTCGAACTGCCGGGCGTAGCGGTTGGCCAACTCGTGGTCCCAACTCGGGTAAAAAGGCGCCATGAACCGCACGATCTCTTCGACTTTCATCCAGCCGAACATCTGCTGGTCTTCGGCCAGATAGCCGACGCGCTTGCGGACTTCGATCTCGTGCTTCGCCGGGTCGAGCCCCAGCACGCGGATCGAGCCGCCGTCGGGCTTGAGCAAGCCGAGCAGCATGCGGATGGTGGTCGTTTTGCCGGCGCCGTTGCGGCCCAGGAAGGCGAAGGTCTGCCCGGTCTGCACTTCGAGCGACAAGCCGTTGAGCACTTCGTGATCGCCGAAGCGCTTGTTGACAGAATTGAGCACGATCATTGGCTGGGTCATTGCGACTGCTCCTGAGAAGTGGCGGGAAGCGAGGCTTCGAGCGTTTGATCCAACAGTTCGCGCAGCTCGTCGGCGCCGATGCCGAGCATCAGCCCGCGACGCACGAGTTGCTGCAATTCCTCGGCGAATTGACGCCGCTGGCCGTCGAGCTGCCAGATCGGCGGGCGAGGCGTGACATAGGCGCCGTCGCCGTGCCGCACGTCGAGCCAGCCTTCGGCCTCCAGCCGCTTGTAGACGCGCAGCACCGTGTTCTGGTTGACCGCCAGCTCGCGAGCCAGTTGCCGCACCGAGGGGAGTTGATCGCCCGGCTTCAGCGAACCGGCCAGGCACAGCGCGCGGATCTGGTCGGCCATTTGCCGGGTGATCGAGACGGCCGAGCCTTTTTCGATACGGACGAACACGGCGAAAAAACCCTCGCTCCGCTGAAGTGATTACACATATATAACAGTAGTCAGCGGGTTGTGTCAAGCGTTTTTGTGACCAGACGTAGTCGTAATTTCGGCGACGTACCTGCCCTGGGCGGCGGATGGTAACATTAAGACATGAACGCCATGACCGTCCAACACGAGGCGTCGATTTTCGAGCGACTGCTGATCGCCCCTGAATCGGCCGAAGCCTTGCTCTCGGTGTGTTTTTCTCCCCAAGACGAAGACCGGATGCGCGAGTTGATGGAGAAGGACAACCAAGGAACGCTCAACGCCGACGAGCAGGCCGAGATGGAAGCGTTCCGGCAGGTCGGCGCCTTTCTGGCGATCGCGCAGGCCCAGGCGCGGCTGCGCCTTAAGCAGTCCAGCATCAATTCGTCCGGCGCACAATGAACGACGAGCTTCGCCAGTTCGTTTGGAACCGCTCGGCGCGAACTTGCGAATACTGTCGCGTACCGCAGGCGTTCGACCCGCTCCCTTTCGGCATCGACCACATCCGGCCGCAGTACCATCACGGCCTTTCGGTCGCCATTTTTTCTTCGCGGCCTGGGATAATTGCCGCCGGCAGGCGTCGTTAAGGTACAGCCCAGGCAAACCGCCGCTAGCAGCAGTGAACATAAGAGGATGGATGGCATCGGTCCGGAACTTCTGGGACGGCTCTTGGACGAGCATGGCGATGCCTTGACGCTGTATGCGCGGGGCTGGTGCGAAACGCCCGAGGACGTGGTGCAAGAGGCGCTCGTGCAGTTGATGCGCCAGCCGCGACCGCCCGAGCGAATCGTGCCTTGGCTGTACCGCGTCGTTCGCAACGGGGCGATCAGCGCCTCGCGGGCCGCACTTCGGCGGCGGCGTCACGAAGCGTTGGCGGCCGATCGCGAAGAAACCTGGTTCGTGGCGGCCGCGGGCGAGCGGCTCGATGCCGCGGCGGCTACGCGGGCCCTGCAAGCTCTGCCCGAGGAACAACGAGAAACCATCGTCGCCCGGCTTTGGGGCGGATTGACGTTCGAAGATATCGCCGAATTGACCGGCGCCTCGTCGAGCACCGCTCATCGGCGTTACGAGGCGGGCTTGAAGACGCTACGAGAAAGGTTGGGAGTGGAATGGATCGAGACGACGAAGCGAATCAAGACCTGACGGGAGCGCGGCACGCGGAACGCGGAACGCGGAGCGGAGAATCCTCCGACTTCCGACTTCCGACTTCCGAGCGGGCGCCGTTGGAAGCCATGCTCTCGTCGCTCGCGCCGCGCGCCGCGCAGTTCGAGCGCGACCGGCTGATGTTTCTCGCCGGGCAGGCATCCGTTCTCCCTCTCCCACTGGGAGAGGGCCGGGGTGAGGGCTTCGGAAAAGGGCCAGAACAAGGCGAAGAGTCCTGCGGCGGCGCAGCCCTCACCCTAACCCTCTCCCAACGGGAGACGGGACCGGAACGTCGCTGGGCATGGCCGGCCGCATTTTCCGCGATGACCGCCGTGGCCGCGACGCTGTTGGTGATGGTCGTCAACCGGCCCGAGCCGCGGGTGATCGAGCGGATCGTGCGCGTGCCGATCGACGCCCCGTCGGTCGTCGCCGCTGCCCCGCTTGCCGAGCGAGAACATTCCGAGATCGAAAGCGAGCGGCCGCTACCGGCGCCGCGCAGCCCGGCGTCTTTCGGCGAAACGTATCTGCACGCACGCAATCAGGTCTTGGCCTTCGGGCTCGATAGCTGGATGCAGACGAAACCGGCGCTGGCCGCTGCAAGCGACGGCGCTCCCGCAACCTACCGCAAATTGCGCGACAGTCTGTTGCAATAGCAGTACGAACGTTACGAAAACGAGATGGCATGGATGCGGCATTTTTTACTTAGCCCAGGCATTTATGCCTGGGATCCGCGAGCCGTTTACCCCCCGCCCCCGATTGGCGCCTCGCGGCCGCCGCCGGGGGCCGCGAGGCGCCAATCGAGAAAAACGGACGCGCGTTGAACGAATTCCCAGGCATAAATGCCTGGGCTACGCAAAAGCAGAACAACGAGGCACAAGCCCCGAGCGTGGCGGAACAAAACCAGGAAGACCTCGAACTGGCGGCCAACCCGCATTTTGCGCAGTCCACGCCCAGCCCAGCGGCCCTCACCCTCTCCCTGTGGGAGAGGGTGAGGGCTTCGGACCGAAACGTACTAAACGTCTCTCAGGAGGATTTGACTCATGACCTCGCCAAGCGAATCGCGAGCGGCGCCGACGGGCGACGTCGCCCGCAGAACGTACGGGTTCTCGGAACAGAGAAGAGGAACTCGTAACCTCGGAAGTTCTCGTCGACCGCGAGAGATCCTTATCGCATCATTTGTTGTTCTCTCTACGGCGATCCTCGCGCCGTCGCTTGCTTTCGCCCAGGCGCAAAACGCGGCGCCACAATCGCCTGAAGACGAACCTCCCACGCGCCGGCTGACGCTCCATCCGGCCGCCGAGCCGCGGCCGGCGCTCGAGTACCAGTTGCTCCCCTCGCTGCTCGATCGGCGGCCCGGCAATGCGGCGGTGCTGTACAACAAGATCGGCTTGACCTTTCGCGGCGGGCCGGAGTTCAAGGAAGAATGGATCGACAACGACCTGCCGTTGGACAAGTTTCCTCGGGAAGAAGCCCGCAAGGTCGTCGAGCATTGGCGCCAAGTGCTCGATGACTTGGAGCTGGCGTCGCGCCGTGAAGAGTGCAATTGGGAACTGCCGATCCATGAGCGCGAATTCATTTCCTTGATGCTGCCCGAGATTGAAGAATCGCGAGCCTATGCCAGGCTGTTGAGTCTCAAGGCTCGCCTGCAAGTCGCCGAAGGAGACTTCGACAGCGCGGTTCGCACGCTGCGCACCGGGTATGCGATGGGCCGGCACGTCGCCAAGAGCCCGACGTTAGTCAGTGCGCTGGTCGGCGTCGTGATTTGCTCGCTGATGGACGCGCGCGTCGAAGAACTGGCCGCGCAGCCGGGCGCCCCGAGCTTGTATTGGGCCTTGACGGCCTTGCCGCGCCCCCTGATCGACTTTCGCTTGGCCGCGGATTCCGAAAAGTCGATGCTGTTTCTGACGTATCCGGAGCTTCGCGATCTGCACGCCAGGCGTCACTCGCCGGAAGACTGGCTCGATCTGCTCGACAAACTAAGCGACGAGTTGGCCCGCGTCGGCGAAATCGAAAAGCAGCCGCTGGGGCGCTTGACGCTGACCGGTTTGGCGATGAAGGGATATCCGGCCGCAAAACGCCGCTTGATCGAGCTCGGCCGATCGCCGGAACAAGTCGAGGCGATGCCCGTGGCCGAAGTCGTATTGCTCTACTCGCTCGAAGCCTACGAAGAGGCTCACGACGCGACGCTCAAGTGGGTTTCGCTGCCGTACTGGGAAGCGGCGCCGCGGTTAGCCGCCATCGAGCAGGAAATCGCCGAAAAGTATCGCGCGAAAGAGATTCTGCCGTTCAACATCTTTCTTACGCCGACCGCCTTCATCGGGGCCAACGCGCGCAGCGAGCGGAATGTCGCGATACTGCGGGTGATCGAAGCGATTCGCTTGTACGCGAGCAGCCATGACGGCCGATTGCCGAAAAACCTCAACGAGATCGTCGACGTCCCTGTTCCCCTCGACGCGTTCACGGGCGGGCCATTTCTGTACCGGCTGGACGGGGACGTGGCGACGCTCGAGGCGCCCCTTCCGCCGAACCTGCGGCAGCAGGCGTTTGGCGCCCGTTACGTCCTGACGTTCGCTCGATAGGGCCGGCCGTTGAGCAATCGCCGCTACAAAGAAAAACTTCTTTCAGGAGATGACCGATGATGCGATATTCCGTTCTTTGCACTTTAGGCTTGATGTTGTCGGGCGCCGATGCGGCGCAAGCGCAGACCCAACTCGTAGGAGATCATCGGGCCAACGCAATTGCGCCGTTCGTCGACGAACAGACGATCGGCCTGGCGCGCGTCGATCTGACGCGACTCGATTTCGATCAATTGCTCAAGCAAGCGGCCCTATTGGCGCCGGGGAGCGAAAAGCTGCTGGCGCCCGCGGTCGAGTACTTGCGGCCGATGGCTGAGCACCTGGTCGATTCGGGCGTCAAAGAAGTCTATCTCGTGGCCAGCCTGGCCGACGTGCCGCACCCGCCGTTTTTCGTATTTCCGCTGGCCGCGGGCGCAGATGCCTCGAGCCTGGAGCAATGGCACGGCGAGTTGCACGTCGAAACCATCGAGCACGTGGGCAAGGCCTTGTTCGCCGGCGATAAAAAAACGCTCGAGCGGATCAAGAGGCAGTCTCCGGCGGCGCGGCCTGAAATTGCCAGGGCGTTCGCGGCGGCGGGCGATTCGGCCGTCCAGTTGTTGCTGCTGCCCACGGCCGACAACCGCCGAGTCATCGAAGAACTCTTGCCGACGTTGCCGGCCGAAGTCGGCGGCGGTTCGACCAAAGTGGTGACGCGCGGCGCCATGTGGGCGGCGGCGGGCATCGATCTCACTCCACAGCCGAGGCTCAGGCTCGTAATGCAATCGCAGGACCGCGAGGCGGCGGCGGCTTTGCACGACAAGTGGCTGGCGGTGTTGAAGTTGATCGGCCGCGATGCGCGCGTCGCAAAGATTGTTCCCCAATTCGAAGAGATTGCCGTGCGGTTGGCGCCGGAAATCAAGGGAGACCGCTTGCAGTTGACCTTGGAAAAGGACAGCCTGGCGTTGGGCCCGCTGGCGGAGCTATTGCAAACGGCAGGCGTCGAAGCGCAGAAGCAGGCGCAGCGAAACCGGGCGATCGGCCACCTCAAACAAATCGGGTTGGCGTTCCACAATTATCACGACGTCTACAAAACATTCCCCGCCGCGGCCAGCTATAGCCCCGACGGCAAGCCGCTGCTGAGCTGGCGGGTTCATATCCTGCCGTTTCTCGATCAGGCGCCGCTGTACAAGGAATTTCATCTCGACGAGCCGTGGGACAGCGAACACAACCGCAAACTCATTGAGCGGATGCCGGAAACGTATCGTTCGCGGAACTGGTCGCCCGACGAGCCGACGAAGACGTGCCTGGTTGGCGTAACGGGAGATGGCGGCCGAATCGTGGTGGCGCTTGGCGGCAGCGCCGGGGCGCCGGTCAAAGACCGGATCGGAACCATGTTCCAAGGCCGCGAAGGCATCAAGATTCAGCAAGTTACCGACGGCACGAGCAATACGATTCTGGTCGTCGAATCCGACGCCGAGCACGCCGTGGTTTGGACCAAGCCCGACGACTTGCCTTACGACGCCGAACAGCCCGTGAAAGGCTTCGGCTTCGATGAAAACGGCATGGTTCCAACGCTGTTTTGCGACGGTTCCGTGCGAATGCTGAAGAAATCGCTCGAGGCCGAAACGTGGCGGCGGCTGTTGCTGCGCAACGACGGGAACCCGGTTTCGAGCAATTGATGACGCGCCGCAAAAAACGGGCGTGACCAAGGAAGCTTTCTTCGTCCCAAGGCCCCCGTGATACAAACGTTGCATTTCTTTGCGGCCAGCGAAGATTTTGCACCGCGACCGCGGCCCATGTGCGGTCCACGCCGGCGCTGCCAAGGATTCAAGGGGCGCGTCCGGCTTCGCCGGACGGGATTTTAAAAGGCATGGCTCCGATGTCCAAAGGCTTTCGAGACGGCGGCCTTGCTCGGCGAGCCGGAGGCGTCAGCCTCCGGGTGCGATCCGGTTTGACTCGGAGGCTGACGCCTCCGGCTCGCCTAGGGGTGCGAGGCTTCGACCGCGTCGATCACGCCTTTGGACATCGGAGCCATGCCTCGGAAAATCCACCTCAAGCAGTGGCATCGACGCGGCGGCGCATGGGCGCTGGCCGAGACCGTTATGCGCGATGGTTCCGATATCAATGCTCGACCTACAAGCGGTCTCGTTGGTTGCGGCCGAAGGCCGCGCTGGGCAAGATTAGCGTGAAATCGCCGCCAAAATTTGCTTGCGAATCGCCGGCAACTTTCCTAGGCTAATTGAACTAGTTGCCACGGGGGGGCAGGGCGGCCGCGGCACGGGGTGGACGCTGGTGTACACCCACTTCATAGCGTTGTGTTTGCGTGAAAAGGAGTGGCGAGATGTCGCAGGGCACGATCAAGAAATTAGTCTTGGACAAAGGGTTCGGGTTCATCCAGACGCAAGACGGAAGCGACGTGTTCTTCCATCATTCGACGGTTGCCGATCACCAATTCGACAACCTGACGGAAGGGCAGCGCGTTGAATACACCGTAGATGGCGGCGGAGGGCCCAAGGGCAAGGGGCCACGCGCCGCGTCGGTGACGCCGATTTAGCTCGAAAGCGCTCTACGTCGATCCATTTCTTGCTTGGCGGCGATTCATTTGCGCCAGCGTCAAGAGCGAATCGGCTTAGCGTCATGACGAAACACCACCGACGCCGGCGGCGCAGGCCCCAGTTCCGCCAATATGCGAAGCCCGGAGCGCCGCCGGGCGAATTCGCGCTCGATCCGCAGGCGGCGGCGCCCAAGGTGCGCGCCATTGCCTACGGACCCGACGACTTCGAAGAACTCGAACTCGACGAGTTCAGCGCGATCGGCGAGTTGCTGCAGAAATTCGCCGTCACCTGGATCAACGTGGAAGGCGTCGGCCACGAAGATACGATTCGCCGGCTGGGCGGCGTCTTTCAATTGCACCCTTTGGCCATGGAGGACGTCGTTCAGGTCCACCAGCGGGCGAAAGTCGAACAGTACGGCCAGCAGGCGTTCATCGTCGTGCGCATGCCGTACGGCGTCAATTCCCACTTGGAAACCGAGCAGGTCAGCATGTTCGTGGGACCGAAATTCGTGCTGACGTTCCTCGAAGATCCCGGCGACGTGTTCGAGTCCGTGCGCGTCAATCTGCGAGGCGCGGCGGGCCGCATCCGCAGCTCGGGGTCGGGCTATTTGGCGTACGCATTGTTGGACGCCGCCGTCGACGCTTACTTTCCCTTGATCGAAACGTTCGGCGAGCGGATGGACGCCCTGGAGGACGCCGTCATCGATTTTCCCAGCAAGCAGTCGATTTCCGAAGTCCACGACGCCAAACACGATCTGCGCACGCTGCGGCGCGCCGTCTGGCCGTTGCGCGAGGCGCTCAACTCGCTGTACCGCGACGTCTCGCCGCTGTTCGACGACGAAACTCGCATTCACCTCCGCGACTGCTACGACCACGTCGTGCAGATCATCGACATGGTCGAAACCTATCGCGAATTGGGCGCCGATTTGACCGACCTTTACCTGTCGAGCCTGAGCACGCGCATGAACGAGGTGATGCGCGTGCTGACGATCATCGCCACGCTGTTCATGCCGCTGGGATTCATCACCGGCTTGTACGGGATGAACTTCGATCCGAACGTCTCGCAATTCAACATGCCCGAATTGGGCTGGCGCTGGGGCTATCCGTTCGCGTTGGCGTTGATGGCCGCCACGACGATCGGCATGCTGTTGTTCTTTCGCCGGCGCGGCTGGCTGGGCGGCCTGACGCCGGAGAAGCGAGCAGCCGACGCCGCCCAAACGAGCCAAGAATCGCCGAACGGCGGCGAATGACCGCCGGGCGAGTTTGCGTGTCAAGCATTGCAGCGCTTATTCCAAGTTACTTCCCATCGACTGATCCGCTCGAGGCGGCCTGGCGTGATTTACCTGGAATTGGCGCTTTTGTTTATAGCGATCGTGGCCGGCTGGCTGATGACCCTGCTCAGCCTGCCGGGAGTTTGGCTGATGGTCGGCGCGACGGCCGTCTACGCCTACTTTTCCCAGAAAAGTCCGTACGACGTAAGCTGGACTACGGTCGGCGTGCTGTTGGGGCTGGCGGTCTTGGCGGAGTTGTTGGAATTTGCGGCCGGCGCCGTCGGCGCCGCGAGAGTCGGCGGGAGCAAACGCGGCGCCGTGCTCGCCATTGGGGGGTCGGTGATCGGCGCCATTCTGGGCGCCACGGCGGGGACGGCAATTCCGATCCCGCTCGTTGGCTCGGTCATTGGGGCGGTGCTCGGCGCCAGCTTAGGGGCGCTGTCAGGCGCGATGCTGGGAGAGGCCTGGAAAGGGCGAACGCTCGGGGAGACCTGGAAAGTAGGCCAAGCCGCTTTTTGGGGCCGGTTTCTCGGGACGATCGCCAAGACGACCATCGCCTCCGCTATGGCGGCGATAGCGCTGGCGGCCGCGCTATTCTGAGCCGGCGCCTCAACCCCAACCCGAAGCGTTAGCGAGGGAGAGCTTTCTCGCTAACGCTTCGGGTTGGTATGGGCCAGCGAAAAGTCCGCGTTACCGCAACGAGACCGTGCGGGTCCGCGAATCGTTATCGACCGAAATCTTTTCTTCGCGAGCCAGCCAGCCCAAGGCCATCATGACCAAGTCGCGAGGGGCGTCGAGTTGTTTGACGATTTGGGCCATGCTCAGCGGCCCCTTAACGTCCAACAATCGCCACACGTCGCCGGCAGTCTCGCCAATGTGTTCAACGCCGCAGACCATGCCTGCCGTAGCCATCGGACAACTCCTTGTACGAATTGCCTTCTTCACCCATCAGAGAACGTCGAAGCGATCGTGATCGCTCCGACCGACGCCGCAAAACGCCGGATCGTCATATCGCGAAAATATACCCCAGAAAACTGGCGACTCTCAAGACAATGTCGCCAGATATTCGATTGGGCGATATACGACGATTGCAGCAAATAGGATAGTTCGGTCGTTTTGCGAAGTTGACCTGTGCCGTAAGCCGTCTTGGACAGACACGCGGGGTTGAAGGTTCTGCCCCCTCGACTCCCGGTTCAACTTTATCCTCCTGACGGCATTAGTGCTCTGGCTCAGTGGAGGCTTCGACGATCTATTTCCCCGGTTCGAGCAAGCGGCCAAGAAAAAGAATCGAGCCGGTGCGGTGGTCGCGAATCAGATAGACGAACGGATGGTCGGCCCGAAAGACGACGGGCTCTTCCGGCTTGCCGACTTCCACGGCGGCTCCCACCGCCACAGCGGTGGCGGCGGCGGCTTCCGTGCCGAGTTCGTTGACGTCGATGTAAGACTTGTGGATCACCGCGGAGACGTACAGATCTTCGGCCGCTGAAATGCCGGAAAGATCGGCCTGTTCGCTGAACGCGAGCGTCATGCCGAGCGAGCGCAGCGTTTCGGCCAGCGAGAATTCCGAAGTCGTTTTGAACTTGGGCAGCCAGATTTGCACCTTGAATTCGCGCATGTGCGAAGTCCACTGCTCTAGGTTCTCGGTCGTCAATCAGCTTCGAGTTTTTTCAGCCCGTCGATTTCTTTAGGCAACAGCACGACGAGCGACAGATCGCCGCCGTAATAGGGCAAGGCGACGATTTGCGCCTCGTCGGTTTCGGCGTAAGGAAAATCTTCAACCTGGTGCATCAGCGGCGCCTGAACGTCCTTTTGCTTGGAGAGGTGAAACGGGGCGGCTGCGGTCGCATTCTTCCAGAACTCGTGCCGCCAGGCGCCTTTGAAGTAGATGGCGTTGGTCAGCACGAGCCGCGTCATGGCGTTTAAGGCGCCCGGCGCGATGAGATCGGCGATCTTGTCGTTGGTCTGTTGCTCGATCCAACGATTGATCGTCTGCCGTGCCGCTTCCGAGCGGGCGAAGTCGAGCGTCGCCAATTCGGCGCCGAACTGTTCGCGCGTGATCTCGAGATACTTAGGCCGAAACGCATACGATTTCTGCCCCCACAGGCGGTTGGCCATCGTCAGTTGGTAGTTCTTGCCGCCGCTATTGAGCGCCTGGCTAAACGTGGCGAAGCCGGCCAGCAGACGCTCGTCGGGCAATTCGAAGTGCAGCGTGCGGGCCATCTGGATTTCGGTGTCGCCGCGGGCGCCGGCATAAACCATGGCCAACGCCGTCGAAATGCTCGCCGGCGAGAAAAACAAATTGCCCTGCGTTTCGCGCAGCCGCCCGTAGAGATCGAAAGCGAGCTCGTTGCCCGAGCGGGCTACGGCGCGAACGTCAGCAGTGACCTCCAGCTTGATGTTCTTGGCAGGCTTTACAGGGACCTTTCGCGCTGGTTCGGCGCCAGTGCTGGCGCCGCAGGCCGTGCAGAAGATCGTGGCGACGGCAAGTGCTCCAAGTTTAAGGCGGCTAGCGAACATGGCTTCATCCTCTGATTTCGAGACTCACGTTGAATGTGGTCACGCGGAGGCGCGGAGAATCTTTTTCATCTCTGCCCTCCGCGTCTCCGCGTCTCCGCGTGAGCTTCGTAAAGCGACTTTGAGTCGAACACTCCGGAAACCTTACTCCCTACTCTACTCCCTGCTCCCCACGCCCTACTCCCTCCATTTCGGAAACGCGACTTGCCCGGGCACATCGACTTTGGCCGTGAACAACGTTTTGCCGGCGGTGATGTAGAGCGTGCGGCCGTCGGGGCCGCCGAAGGCGAGATTCGTGAGCACGTCTTCGTCGATGGGGATTCTTCCCAGCAACTCGCCCGAGGGCGATAGCTTGTAGATGCCCGGCGGCACGTCGGCCGTCTCGTGGGCGTGCCGCGGGCGATGGATGCCGGCGGCCACGTAGAGATTGCCGGCCATGTCGAGCCGCATGCCGTCGCCGCCGCGCCCTGGGGCGAAGTCGTAAACCAGCCGCTGGTTCGAGGGCTGGCCCGACTCGTCGAGATCGAAGGCCCAAATCTTGCGGGCGCCGCCGGGCATCGGGCAACTATCGACGACGTACAGCTTGCGCGAGTCTTGCGTGACCGCCAGGCCGTTGGGGCGTTCGACGGCCGGCTGAGCGAGAATTCGCGTCACGCGGCCGTCGAGATCGATGCGGTACACGCCTTCGACCGACATTTCCATTTGCGAGCGGTCGCCGTAGCAAGGGTCGGTGAAATAAATCCGGCCGCGGCCATCGACGCAAAGATCGTTGGGCGAATTGTAACGCTGGCCCTCGTAGCGGTCGGTAAGCACCGCGTACTCGCCGGCCGCCAGATCGGTGCGCGTCACGCGGCGCCCGCCGCCAGGGCCGAACTCGGCGCCTTCGCAGTGCAGCAAGCGCCCTTCGCGGTCGAAGGTCTGGCCGTTCGTACGGCGGCTCGGCTCGCGGAACACGCTGCGCGTGCCGTCGGGGGCGAGCTTCAAGATGCGGTTGTTTTCGATGTCGGAGAAGTAGACGTTGCCCGCGGCGTCGACGGCCGGGCCTTCGGTGAAGGCGAGTTGCGTGGCGGGCGCGGCGTCGGCGAGCGGGGCGAGCGAGCGATAGTCGGGCATGGCGAGAGAGGCTCCGGATGCTTGCAAACGGGTTCGATATGGATGAACATAATGCTTCGACTCGCCGAAAGGAAACATCCCGCCCCCCAGGATCCCGCCCTATGTCGCGTCTCTTGCTCGCCCTCTCGTTGTCAGCCATGCTTGTCTTGCCGGCTGCGGCCGATGAATGGCCGCAGTTCCGCGGGGCGGACGGCCAAGGTCACGCCAGCCAGCGCGGTTTGCCGCTGGAGTGGAGCGAGACGAAAAACATCGTCTGGAAGACGCCGATCGAGGGCCTTGGCTGGTCGTCGCCCGTCATTCGAGGCAAACAAATCTGGCTGACCACGGCGACCGACGAAGGCCGCTCGCTGCGCGTCGTGTGCGTCAATCTCGACTCGGGCAAGGTCTTGCACGACATCGAGGCGTTTCAGGTCGAAAGCCCCGGTTCGGTCCACGCGAAGAACAGCCACGCCTCGCCCTCGGCCGTGCTCGAAGGCGAGCGCGTTTACGTTCACTTCGGCGACAACGGCACGGCTTGCCTGTCGAGCGACGGCAAGGTGCTATGGCGCAACAACGAGTTGAAATACGCCCACGGCCACGGCCCGGCCGGTTCGCCGGTGCTCTACAAAGATTTGCTGATCGTGAGCTGCGACGGCACTGACATCCAGTACGTCGCCGCGCTCGACAAGCACTCGGGCAAGCTGCGCTGGAAGACCGACCGCAAAGGGCGGATGGCCTATTCCACGCCGCTGGTGATTCGCGTGGATGGCGAAGACCAGTTGATCAGCACGGGCGGCGACGCCGTCGTTGCCTATGGCCCCAGCGACGGCGAGGAAATCTGGCGAGCTCGCTACGACGGCTATTCCGAGGTTCCGCGGCCCGTCTACGGTCAGGGGCTGGTCTTCATCTGTTCCGGTTACAACAACCCGGTGCTGTATGCCATTCGGCCCGACGGCCGCGGCGACGTGACCGGTACGCACGTAGCCTGGTCGCTCGCCAAGGCCGCGCCGCTCAACCCGTCGCCGCTGCTGATCGGCAACGATTTGTACATCGTCAGCGATCGGGGCATCGCCAGTTGTCTTGACGCCAAGACGGGCGACGTTCACTGGCAGAAGCGTCTGCCGGGCAACTACTCGGCCTCGCCGCTGGCGGCCGACGGCAAGATTTATTTCACGAACGAGACCGGCTTGACCACGGTGCTCGCCGCCGGAGAGGAGTACCAGGAACTCGCCGCCAATCAAGTCGAAGGCCGCACGCTGGCGAGCTTCGCCGTATCGGGCCGGGCGCTTTATCTGCGGACCGACACGCACCTGTATCGCATCGAAAACCGGTAGACGGCCCCTCGCTGTTCCGCGGCCGGCTGAGACGTTTTGACTATACGCCCAACCACCGACGCGAGACCGAACCTGGCGCCGCACTGCTGCGACTGGCGCATCGGCGGCGTGCTGGCGCTGGCGTTGACCGTGCGATTAGCGATCGCCGCGCTCGGCTGCGCCTTCGCGCAAGGCGGTCCGCTGGTCCGCGAGCCCGACAGCCCGAGCTACATTCGCGCGGCCGAAGCGCTCGTCGAAACCGGGCGGTTTGGAAAGTCGGGCGAGCCGGAATTGGTACGCGCGCCCGGCTATTCGCTGTTGTTGACGGTCGGCGTTTGGCTGGGGCGCGTCGATGCGGCGACGATCGCCCTGCAAATCGGCCTCGGCTGCCTGACCGCCTGGCTCCTGTATCGCATCGGGCTGGTCGTCTTCGAGCGGGCCGACTGCGCTTTGGCCGCTGCGCTGCTCTACGCCTGCGAACCGCTTTCGGCCTTGTATGCGAGCAAGCTGCTGAGCGAGACGCTGTTCACGACCACGATCGCGGCGGCGATGTTATTCGCACTGCGGTTTATTCGTGGGCAAGCGACTCTCGACCTGTGCCTTTCGGCGGCGCTTGTCGCGGGGGCGGCCTTCGTGCGGCCGATCGCCTACTTCTTGCCGTTCGCACTCGCGGCGCTTTACGTCTTCTGGCTCTGGAAGGGCAGCGAATCAAAACAGCGGTTGCTGTTGCAAACGCTGGCCTTCGTCTGCCTGGCTTTCGGCCCGCTGGTGGTCTGGCAAGCGAGAAACTACGCCGTGGCGGGTTATCCACGATTCTCGGCGATCTCGGACATCAATCTGTATTTCTATCAGGCCGCCGGGGCGCTGTCGGCCGAGCGAGAGGCGCCGGTCCGCGAAGTGCAGCGCGAGCTGGGCTACGGCGACGAAAGAGCCTATCTTCGCTTGCATCCCGAACAGCGAAGTTGGTCGCAGGCCGAACGATTGGAGTTCTTGCACGACGAAGCGGTTAGCATTATCCGCGAGCATCCCGGAGCCATGCTGCGCGCGCATCTGGCCGGCATTCGCGACATGCTGACCGACCCCGGCACGAACGCTTACCTCCATTTCTTCCGCATCGACGAAAGCCAGAAACGCCCTCAACCGCGAGGGGGCGACGCTTCGATCTGGTCGCGGCTGCGGCGCGCGTTTCGCGAAAAGCCGCGGACCGCGACGGTTCATACGTCGCTAAGCGCCATCTTGTTCGGCTATTACGCCCTAGCGATTTGGGGCGCGATCTGCTGCCGGTTCTGGAGGAATGCGCGGTTGGCATTCGTGCTCGCCGTCGGGTGCTATTTGCTGGCGCTCTCGGGGGGCCCAGCGGCATATCACCGCTTTCGGCTGCCGCTCGTGCCGGTCGTGTGCCTGTTGGCCGGTTGCGGACTAGCCGCACTCTGGAGCTCGCGAAAGCGCGCGCCCTGCGTGGCGGCGCCCAATAATCCTAGCGAGGTTCAGGCGAGCCTGGGTTGACCTGAGAGCCTGGGTAAGACGAGGCGGCGCGAGAGAATCGGCCGGCTCGGAAAACCGTGCGGCTTGCTGTGGAAAAACCTGTTTTTCGAGCTGTGACGGTGCGAAGAAGTGTTAAGGCGGCCGCCCGAACGGCCTCTCGCCTTCTTCACGCCGAACCTCAAGGGGAAACGCAGCATGCAAAGAATGGCAATCATCGCTGTGGTCGCCGCAGCCTTCCAGCTTGGCGCCGGGATAGCCGAAGCCGGAGCTTTTCGCCACAATTCGCTGCTCCGGCACTACGGCCCGCGAGGCGTTTACCCGGCGCACTTTTACAACTTTTACGCACCGCCGACCGGCTACGGGCGCTGGGGATTCATGGCCTACCAGGCGTGGGGCGTCGGCTACAACAGCTATCCCTACCCGTATCGCGCCTACTACGCCGGCTACGGATATGGCGGCTACAAGACGGGCGAGAGCTATCCGTTTTTCAATCACTACGGCTACCCTTATCCCCCTCAGACGCAAAGCGCCGCCCAAGGCGCCGCTCCGCGGCCGGGTTACGGCCCGAGAGCGCAGCCCGAGCCGAGCGAACCTGAGTTGACCGAACCGGCGGAGGCGGTCGAAGCCGAGGAGGAGCGGAAGGCGGATTGACCGACCGCCGGCCGGGCATCCGCCGCGTTGCACAACGCAAAGAAAGAACTCCGATCCAGTTGCCGCTCGGCGTCTTGACGAATTACCCTCTTGGCGGCGGCTCTACCGATCCGACCGGGCGTAAGAACGCGTTCGTGCGGTTGATACTGTAGGCAGCGCCCTCCGCGGCGTTCCGGGAAGCGCGAATCGGCGCGATTCCCGGGTTTACGGCACGCCACAGAGGGCGTGCCCTACAGGCTTTTGCCGCGAATGTCTACTTACGCCCCGCACGACTTCGAATTCGGCCAATTCCAAAACAGCGCCAGCGCCACCACGGCGGCCAGGGGCAGCAAGCCGGCCCAGAACAGCGCCGTGTCGTAAGAGTGGGTTCGATCGACGACCTTGCCGACAAACGGGTGCATCGAGGCGGTGAACGTCCAGGTCAGAAAGCCCAACGAGCCGGTGACCTTGCCCTGATGGCGCGTCGAAAGCTCTTGCGTGAAGGAATAATAGTTGGCGAACAGACCCAGCGCGCCGAAACCGATCGCCAGCAGCAGCGCAAGCAAGCGCCACCCGGCCGACAATTGGCAGGCGATGGTGGTTAGCGAGGTGAGTGCGGCGCACAAGGCGAAGATCGCCATCCGCGCCCGATGGACGCGCCAGCCGGAGGCCGCCAGCTTGCGCGTCGCCAGCCCGGCGAGCAGGCAGCCCGCGTCGGTGGCCAGATAATAGGCCGTGGTAAAATCCTGCGTGGCCGATTTGCTATAGCCGTGCTGTTCCTCCAAGAACAGCGGCATCCAGACGCGGAAGAAGTGCCAGCACATATTGATCGTGATCACGACGACCGCCAGCACCAAGAACCGCCGGGCAAAGCTCCAACGGTCGGCGTCGTCCGACGCTTGGGCGGCGCCGGCCTGGTCGTCGCTCGCGGCGGCCTTCCGCTGCAGATCGCCAGGCCGCACCAAGGCAAACCAGGGAATCAGCCACAACACGCCCAACAGCCCGATCGCCTGAAACGGTCCTCGCCAGGAGCCCGGCTGATAGAGCAAGAAGCTTTGCAGCCACAGCGACCAAGCGGCCAGCGAATCGGCGGGCGGCGCCTCGCCCGAGCCGTCGATAACCAGCAGCTTGACCACCTGCGGCACGAGAATCGCGCCCAGCGCCGCGCCGCTTTGCAGGATGCTGTTGCCCAGCGGCCGGTCTGCTTTCGACAACATCCGTTGCGAAGTCACCAGCGCGCAGGGCCATTGGCCAGCCTCGAAAAAGCCGAGCAAGATCCGGCAGGCGGCCAGTTGGCCGTAGGTCGAGGTCCAGGCGGTGGCCATGCCCGCGAACGACCAGCCCAGCAGCACCGCCGGATACATCCAACGGACGCTGAACCGGTCCACGGTGAGCCCCATGAGCAGCCCGCCCACGGCGAACGCGAGACCGAAGCCCCACTCCAAATCGCCATACTGCTCGTTGTTCAGGCCGAATTCCGCTTTGATCTGCGAGGCGGTCAGGTTCAGCGTCAGCCGATCCATGTAGTTGAGCATGGTGGCCAACAGCAACACGCCGCAGACGTACCACTTCCAATGCGGCGAGCGCGCGGCGGGTTCGCCGTCCTGCAATTCCGCGCTCATCCATTCCACCCGCGGCCGTCCCAGGCCACGACGCGCTCCAAAAGCCGCACGACGTCGTCGGAGAAGACGCGGAACAAGGTTTCGCCTTTTTCGGCCGTGGCAAAACGCGGGTCGCCGATGTGGCCCGGCTCGGTGCGGTCCTTGGTGATCCAGCCGCGCGAGGCGGGCTCGAACGCCGAGCCAAATTCGACCGGCTCGACCTTCGACAGATCGCCGACCAGGTGCGGGGCGATCCGCAGGACCATCGAGGTTTCCCACTCGCAGGCGTGGCCCATGCGTTGTTGTTTGATCGACGGATCGACTTCGTGAGGTTGGCCGCCCAGGCCCCAGTAGGTGGCGGCGAGCAACAGCAGGTCGCTGCGCTGGCGGTGCTTCTGCCGCAACTCGAACACGGCCTGCTGGCTGGGCACGATGTTGCCGCCGTGACCGTTGACGAACGCCAGCCGCTTGAAGCCGTGCTGAATAAAATTCTCCATCAGCGTTTCGAGCAGATCGAGATAGGTTCGCGGGGCGGCCGAAAGCGTGCCGGCGAAGTCGAGATGGTGGTCGGAGTTGCCCAGCCAGGTGAGCGGGGCGAACAGCACGCGATCGGCCAGCCGCTCGCTGGCGCGGCGGATGACTTCGCCCAGCAGCAGGCTATCGGTGAACAGCGGCATGTGCCGGCCGTGCTGTTCCAAGGCGGCGATCGGGAACACGACGGGCGTGTCTTTGGACAAAGCCGCAACTTGCGGCCACGACATTTCGAGAAGTTGCATGGGAGGCAGGCGGTGGTTGGCGGGTGGGAGGGGTCGTTAGGCGGGGATCAGGGGGCCTTGAGTTCGTGGAAGGCGATTTCGCAAGCGGGCAGGAGAATTCTCAGTTGGTCGACGCCGCGGCGACTGACGCCCAGCCCCTCTACGTTATAACTCGCCGATTCGTTGATCTCCAGCCGTTCGAGCCGTTCGAGCACCGCCAGCCGGGCCACCCCGGCGTCGGTCACCCGGGTGAACAGCAGCGTCAGGTACTTCAGGCGGCGGAATTCGGCCAGCGCGGCCAGCGAATCGTCGGTGATCGGCGAGACCGCCACGCTCAACGATTGCAAGCGCGGCAGCGTTTGCAGCCGCACGAACGCGGCGCCGCTGACCTTGGTTTGGAACAGCGATAAGTGTTCGAGCTGTTCGAGCTTGTCGAGCTCGGCCACCTCGGCGTCGGCGACTTCCAGTCCCGAGAGTTTCAGCGAACGAAGCGCCGAGAGGTTCCTAAGCGAAGCCAAAAGCTGCCCCGAAACGGGTCCTTGCAGGCCGAGATCGAGCGATTCGAGCCGCGGCAGCCGGGCCAGGCGGTCGAGCGCGGCGGGCGTGAGGCGGCACCGCCAAATTTGCAGCCGCTGGAGTTGTTCGAGTCCCTTGAGCTGCGCCAAGCCGGCCTCGCCCACGTTCGGGCACGACAGCTCCAGCTCTTTCAAGCCCGTCAGCCGCGTCAGGCTGGCCAGGCCGGCGTCGCTGACTCGGTCCCCGCAAATCCGCAGCTTCACCAGCCCGCGGAGATGGCCGACCAGCCGCAAGTCGTCGTCGCCCGTTTCGGCGCCGACGCCGCCGGACTCGCCGCCGAGTTCATTGCGGAACTCCAACCGCTTCAGGTGTACGAGTTCTCGCAAGGCATCGAGTCGCGGCGTCTCGCCAGAGGCTGAGTTGGCCAGCGCAATCGACGCGACCTTGTCGAGCGGTTTGAGGCGTCCGCCCGGCAAGTAAGGCAACTGCCGCCACATCCACTCGGGCAACGACTGATCGACGCCGACGCCTTGTTCCAGATCGGCCAGCCGATCGAGCGCCGCTTGCTGCCGGCGATAATCGTGAAACGCCCAACCGCAAACGCCGCCCAACACGAGCACGAAGATCAGCAACTCGGCCAGGCTGAATTGCAGCAAATGCCGCCAGCGCCGGCGCCGCTGCTCGGCGGCGGCCGTGGCCAGCGTCAGCAGCGCCGCCGCGAGCGCGAGATCGAACAGCAAGGCGCCGTAAGACCAGATCGCTGGAGGCCGCCCATCGCCCGGCGCCGGCGGATTCGCGGCGGCCGGCAGGCTGAGACAGGCCGCCGGCCAGCCGTATCGCAGGACCCGCCGCTGGAGCGGATCGACGCCCACGAAGCAAGAGAAATCGAGCGCGATCAACACCGCCGCCGCGAGCAGCAACACGGCGACGCTCGAGGCGTGCAACCGATGCCACGGCCTGGCGAACGGCGAAGAGGGGCCCAGCGTCGCACCACGCTCCCCCTGGGCGTCTGGCGCGGGTTTCGTCCGCTCGTCGCCGCGCGGGTTGTCAGCCGAGGTCACGTTCCGTCCACCTTTTCGTTCTGCGACAACAGCAGCCGCTCGGCGCGGAATTGCACTTCGACGTCGGGCGATTTGAGGGCCGCCTTCAAGGCGGGCACGGCCAGCCGGCCGAGTTCGAGCAAGCGCTTTTCGGCGGCCTCGCGCTCGGCGTAATCGGCGGCGCCAAGATTGGTCACCAGCCGATTGACGTCGTCTTTGAGCTGGGGATCGACATTGCGCAGCACCACGAGCGCGGTACGGACGGTTTTGAGTGCGGCCGGATAAGTTACCAGCGGCAGCCGCTCTTCGATCGCGTCGGCCGGCAGCCGGCAAACCACGATCAACTCCTTGGCGCCGAAGATCGCCGGCGCCGAACGGTCCATGAACAATTCCGCCTCGGCCTCGGTCAAACCCTGCTGTTTGAGGCTCTCAGCCAGCGTCTGCCGCGCGGCGGCCAGTTCCGGGGACTCATCATCCAACGGCGCCGACATTTCAATCTCGACCGGCTCTCCGGCGATGTCGGCGGCGACTTGCTCTCGCGGCGCCGCAGGCTTCGCCGCGCCGGCCCCTGCGACTTTAATCAAGGCATTCTTGACAGCCGCGGCGGCCTGAGAGACTTTGGCCCCAGCGGCCTGCTTCGCCGCCGCAGATTCGTCGCCTTTGGACTTGGCATCCCCCGGTTTTTGATCGGCGGGCTGCGATTCCGTCGGCTTTTGAGCGCTAGTCGGCGCCTTGGGCGGCAATAGCGCCGCGCGGCCGATCCGCCGCCGACCGTCGGCCGCGGGGGCGATGACGAGCACGTCGGCCAGCGGCGATTTCGAAAGGTTCGCCGCTTGATAGCGATCGGGACCGCCAGAGATTTCGAGCGGCTGATCGAGCTTGAATTCGACCTCGTAGACAATGAACCGCTCGCTGCGGGCCCCAAGCGACAGGTGCAGCGCGTCGAGCTGGCGGGCGGCGTTGAACCAGCTCTTGGCGTCGACCGGAGCGATGCGGACTTCCTTGCCGGGCTCGGCCGACAGATTCACGTCGAGCCAGCGCAGCCGGCCGCTCTTGGATTCAGCCGGCGGCCAATGGGCCGTAAATCGCCCCGCCTGCGCGCGCAGATCGATCTCCAGGTTCTTCACCGGCTGGCCGTGGAAGGTCAGCAGGCTGAACGGCGCCAGCTTGCTCTCGGCGCCAGCCCGGCTGCGATCGGTATCGACGATGCCGGGCATGAGGCTCGGATAGTGTTGCAACTGGTTGGCCTGCTCCAAGGTCGGATCGAAGCCCCACAGCGAGACCTCATGGATCGTGAATTCGGCCTCTTCTTCGGCCGCGTTTGCCGGGTCGACCGTCAGCGCCACGACCGCCGCGCAAATCAGGCCGGCGGCAGGCGCCGAAAACCAACGCCAGATTCTGTCACTCATAGCTCGTTTCCCAAGTGCGTGATCGCGTTCAGCGTGCATGCGAAGTTTTTAGAGGGGGATGTGGGGATGGGGAGGAGATTTGGGGGATGAAGAATACTGTTTTCTTCTCCGTGTTCTCCGTGCCTCTGTGGCTCTTTGCTAGCAATCCAACGCCGAAGTGGGACGCTCGTTACTTTTCGGCGACTTTCTTATCGGCCCGGAACACGCGGGCGTCGGCCCAGATCACGCGGTCGCAGACGTCTTCGTCTTCGCCGAAATCGATCACCAACGCCAGCTCTTTCACGCCAGCGAGCGGCACGTCGACGGCCAGCGGCTCGCCGGAGCTGCGCAGATCGGGCTGGGCCAGCAGTTCGCGGCCGTCGCCCAACACGCGCACCGCCAAGCGGCCCAAGCCGGCCGCGGTTTCGTCGAAGCCGACCATCGCCTTGAACGAGGCGTATTCGCCGTCGAGGTCGTAGACCAGCACGGATCGCGAGTGGACGGCCAGTCCTTTGGCGTAAAACTTGCCCTTCAGCTTGAGCGGGCGGCCGTCGAGCGCTTGATCGCGCCGATAAGGAAACGCCCTGCCGAAGTAGGGAACTTCTTCCACCGAGACGGGTTGGAGGTCGGAAAGAAACGTGACCTTGCCGTTGCGAAACTCGACCTTTTCGACCTTTTCGCGCGGCAGATTCAGCGGTCCGCTCCAGGCAGTTTGCACGGAGAGCGTCTCTTCGGCGATCGCCGACCAGACGCCGGCGACTCGATCGCCGCTTACCAGGTGCAGCACCTGGTAAGGCTTGGCTTCGCCGCGGCGTTTGGGTTGGGCTGCAAAAATCAACCCTGCCAGGCGCTGCTGGTTAATCGACCGCGCCGCGCCTTCGTAGACGAAGCTCAACTTGCCTTCGGCGATGCCGCGCGCAGCGCCGGCGATGAGCGAGGCGCCCTGCTCTCGGCCGAGCACGACGGCCGAGTCTTCGGCCGCCGGCGCGGCGAGCCGGGCGTCGAATTTCGCCTGCGCGTCGGCCGCATTGACCGCCGGAAAGCGAACGCCGCGCAGGTAAACCAGCGGAATCTCCAGCTTGTCGATCCAGCTCGTGCGCAGCGCAAGTTGCTCTTCGCCGAGTTTCAACAGTTCGCCGCGTAACTGGCTGCCGTCGCGGCCATAGACGATCGCCGAGGGAGAGTCGGGCGGCGCCTCGTCGGCCTTTGCCGCCTGGCCGCCAGGCTTTAGCTGATGATCGGTGTGCGTCGTGGCCTGGATCTCGGTTTTGGCGGTCTGCCCGTCGCCGTAAACGATGTTGACGGCGTAGCGTTGTTCGAAGCTGTCGAATTCGTTGGGTTCGAAGTACAAATCGGCGGCGGAACCCTGCTGCGACCGCTCGATCACCAGCCGCCAGGCAGGCGACTTCGACGGGTCGAGACGCCACAGGCCGCGGCGTTTGGGATGCTGGAAAATCAGGTTGATCTGCTTGATCGGCTGGCCGGCGCGCAGCCCAGTCAGGCGGACATGGACGTCCTGCACGCCGTTGGCCTTGGCCGGAGCGCCGCCGACCTGGGCCAGGTCGCGGTTGTCCTGGCCGACCCAAGCGGCCGCGAGCATGGCGGCGTTGCCCAGATAGACGGTCGCCACCTCGTCCATCGCCAACCGCCGCGGCGGATTGGCGGCGACGATCAGCTCGCCCGATTCGATGGCGGTTGCCGGCGCGTCGATTCGCTCGTCGTAGATCGTGATTACCGCAGGCCCGGCGGGAACCGCGGGAGCCGTTTTTGCGGGCAGAGCGGCAGGGTTCCCAGGCGCCGTCGCGGGAGTGCTCGCCGCGGCAGGAGCCGCAGGGGCCGCTTTCACGGGAACAGCCGCTGGGACGACTTTTTCTTGTCCGTAAGCGGCGCTCGCAACGCCCAGCAGCGACAACGAAGCGAACACTGCCGCAAGACTGCTCCCTCTCCCTCTGGGAGAGGGCTGGGGTGAGGGTGCTCCGTAAGCGCCGTAGTGCCACTTCGCGGCGACGATACCAGGGGGCTGACGCCCCCCGCTCGCCTGCTCTGCGCATCGCGCGTGAGACAATCGATTCATAGCAAACAGTCCTCGCTTACTTGGCGCCGCCGGTCGGGGCGGCTTCCGCCGCGGCCGGCTGTTTGGGATTCGCCGCTTTCTCGTTTTCCTTGCCCGCCGGCGCGTCTTCTTTCATGTCCGGCTCTTCTTCGGCCGAGACGGCTGGCTTTTCTTCGGCCAGACGCTTGTAGTACCGTTCCAGAATCTTCTGATAGTGGGCCGGAAAACCCTCGGTCAGCGACTGCACGATCTTGTCGCGCTGGTGCGGCGGCAGTTCGCCCCACTGCTTGCCGTTCTTGCGCGCGGCGTGCAAGTCGCCGATGCCGCCGGGACCGCCGACGATCTGCGAATCGGCCAGCGGCCGATTGGGGTTCGAACCGCTGGCGCCGCCGCGAGACGAGGCCGCCTGTTCTTCGAGCCGGGCGATCAGCACGTCCAGCTTGCCCACGATCTTCTTCTGGGCCGTTTGCGTCGGCTTGCCGGTGTGGGCGCCCGAGAGTTCGAGCACCACGCGATCCATGTCGGCGGCGATTTCGCCGAGCGGATCGTCGCCCAGTTCCTGGGCTGTCGCGTTGTTGGCGCCGAACCACAGTACGGCCGGAAGCGCCAGAAAGAAAAGCTTATTCATGATCGGCATCCTTTCGGGTTTGCTACTGAACTTCGTCGCCGCGCTCGTCGGCCAGGCGTTGCACGGCCTCGCGAACGTGGTCCTGCTGGTCGGCCAGGGTTTCGATCTTCTGCCGCAGTGCGGCCGGCAACGTTTTCGAGCCGACGGGACGCTTGCCGTCAAGGTCGCTGGTTTGCCGGTTGGTGCGCTGCTGCAGCATGCGGATCAGCTTCAATTCGGCGATCAACCGGTTCAACTCGCGACGGCGGTCCGGGGAGCCCCGCTGCGCCCTTTGATTGGAACCCTTGGAAGGCATCTGTTTCATCGCCTCCAACAGCTCTTTCAGATCGGCCTCGATCTGCCGCTCGGCGTTGATAACCGGCTCCGAGCCGTCGCCCGCGGCGAGCAACTCTTGCACTTCGGACATTTCGTCGAGCACGACCAGCAGCGCCGCCGGCAGCGCGATGCCGAACTCGGTTTCTTCGACGAGCGTCAAGAGTTCGCTGCCGATGTCGATGATCCGCTGCTCGGCCTTGCCGAGCGAGACGATCGAAGTTAGCGCCTGTCGCGAACCCGAGGCCGCCTTGGGGCCGAGCAATTCCGTCGCTTCGCGCACGGCGATCTGCTTTTCGAGCATCACGTTCAGCCCTTCGAGCACGCGGCGTTTGACCTCGGCCCGGAGCTGTTCGAGCAGTTTCTCGGCCTCCTCTTCCAATTGCTCTTTGGCGTAGTTCAGCGAATCGAGGGCCGCTTGCTGGTCCATGCTGGCCGGCTCGGCCTGCTGCTGGCCCAGCTTGCCTTCGGCGCCCGACATGCTGCCGTCGGCCCGCAATAGTTCGCCGAGCGCCCCGGCGCCGCTGTCGCCCAGGTTGCGGACCAATTCGGTGATGCCTTCGTTGAGCTGGCGGTTCTGCGATTGATCGCGGCGCATGGCGTTGAAGTTCGCCTCGGCCAGCTTGGCCTCGCGATCTTTGATCGCCTCGTCCGCGGCTTCGCGCTCTTTTTCCAGCGCGGCCAGCGCTTCCCGCTGCGGCGGCACGGCGGGCTTCGGCTCGGCCTTTTCAAGCGACTTGACCGCCTCGCCCATCTTGGCCTCGGCGGCAGAGAGGTTCGGCGAAGGTGCTTGGCCTTTAGCCGTTTCGGCGGCCAAGGCTTTTGTGCCGACGCGCGTGGTCTCCTGCTGTTTGGCCAATTGTTCGAGCGACTTTCGCTCGCCTTCGGCCAGCGCCAGCGTCTTGGCCAACTCGCCGCCCTGCTCGAGATGTTCGCGTTGCCGCTTGATCAGATCTTCCAGGGTGGCCCGTTTCTTGCGCAGTCCCTCCAGCTCCTTCTGCTCGCCGGCCGCGTTCTGGGAGAGCTTTCGCTCGCGGTCCTCTTCGACGATGGCCTTGTCGAGCCGGCGGAGAATTTCGCGTATCTGCCGCAGTCTTTCCAACTGCACCTGGAAGTCGAGGTCGGTCGAAAGCAACAGATCGTGCAGCCGCTGGAGCTTCGAGAGCAACTGCTTCTCTTCGGCCGAGGCCTCGTCGAGATCGAGCTTGCCCAGCATCTGCTGAGTTTCTTTCATCTGGTGCAGGATCAATTCCTCGCGGGCGAACTTCAAGCCGAGCATCAGCCGCGACGAGTTTTCGGGCTCGAGCGCCTTGAGCGCCTCGGACAAACGGAACATCCGCTGCTCGAGTTCGGTCATTTCGGCGGCGATTTTTTCCTGACGAAAGCGCAGCACTTCGGCCGGCGTCGTCGCGTCCTTTTTGTCGCCGATCTTCGCCGCGGGCGTGTCGTCGGTTTTGGCCTTGGACTTTTCAGCGGCTTTGCCATCGGCTGGCGCCTTATCGGCGACTGCGGCTGAAGCGTCGGCTTTTTTATCGAGTTCCTCGGCGTAGCAGCTTGCCGCGACGCCCAGCGCCATGACGATGCACAGCGAGACCAGGCTCGATCCTCGCACTCGCCTTATTCGCCCCGCGTTCGACCCGCCGAGTCGCGATCGTTTCATGGTTTGTTCTCCTGACGAATTTGACGATTTGTTCGTTACATGTTGTTCGTTACATGCGCGGGTTCTACTACGGGTTCCTCTTCTCTGTTCCCGGTCGATTCGTTTCGCTCGAACGCCGTCGGTTGCCAGCGCCTGTTCCGGGTTCGTGGACGGGCAAGACGAGTTAGCCGCCTGAACAGAGGTTCTTCCGGTTTTGGCAAAATCAAGCGAGGCGGTTCGAGTGACCTTTCTCTGGGAGCCTTTGGACATCGGAGCCATGCCTAAGAAAATCCACCGAGGCGCTCGCAAACTTACGCAGCGGTACGCGGGAATCGGATGAACCGGAACAGAGAAGAGGAACCCGTAATCTCCTCGCGATGCAGCCAGCATCTCACTCTCCGCTCTGAGTACCGCAAAGTCCAACGTCATCCCTACGTTTTGATGCTCGACGCCCTCGCCCTCACCCTCTCCCCAAGGGAGAGGGGATCTTTTCGCTATTCATCAAACAAATCGCTGGTGCGCTTCTTCTTCTCCTGTTCGGTCGATTGCAGAACGTCGTTCTGCAGCTTGACGATCTCCTTGAGTTGATTCAGCACGTCGATGAAGTTTTCCCACTGCGACATCTGCTCGAGGATCTTCTGCATCGTCGACACGACTTCCTCGTGCCGCTGCCGGGCGGCGACGATTTGCTCGGCGGATGGCTCTGCGGCAGCCGCCTCAAGCGCCGTGCGCAAGCGGGCCATCGGCTCGGCGTGCAATTGACGGATGCCGTCAATGACCTTGGTCTTGAGCAGTTCGCGGGCTTGCTGGCCGCCTAAGTCGTTGAGCGTCATTTCTTCGAGCGTGGCTTCCAGCCGGTTGGCTACCTGCCAAGCCTGCCGGGCGACGAGCTGATGCTTGCGGGCCACGCCGGCGATTTGCTCGGCGGCGGGCGAACCGGCCAGCGGCTCGCTTTGCGCCTTGGCCGTTTCGAGCGCCGCGGCGAACTTGGCCCGTTCGGCCCGTTGCCGCATCAGGATTTCGTAGAACAACTCTTCGGCCGTGACGACCTGGAAACTGAGCCAGCGCGAAGCGCCCTGCTGACTGCCTTGCGCGCAGTTGTCGGTCGCCGCGGCCCGCAGCTTGATGAGCGTGCCCGAGGCCAGGGCATATTCCGCCAGAGCTACGGTCGGCTGGTCTTCGAAATCGGTCGGCAGGCGATTTTCGACCGCGGGCGGCAGCTCGATCGCAATTTGCCGCATGCTGGTTTCGGGCTCGTCTTCGCGGGGAACCGTCTGTTCCAGCTCGAGCGCCAGGTTGGCCAAGCCAAAATCGTCCTGCACACGCAACTGCAGCGGAATTCTCGCTTGCGGCGTAACGCGTTTGCCCACGCCCGAGGAGCGCAGCGAGAGCCGCGGCGGCCGGTCGATCAACAGGCCGATCGAAAGGTAATACGGCTTCGATTCGAGTTTCGCTTGCCGGCCGACCAGGCGGATTTCGAACGTTTGGGCTTGCTTCATTTTCCAGCGAGCGACGAATTGCTTGTCGTCGATCCGTTCGAGCTTCGGCGCCTCGCCCGATTGGCTCGAAAGTTCGGCGCCGGCCAACTCGGCGGTGGCACTGAAGTGCAGTTCTAACTGGGTATCGGTCAGAAACAGCAGCGGCGCGTCGGCGCCGGCGTGGTCGATGGCTTCCGTCTCCTGGCTGCCGGGCCGGCGGGCCGTGATCCACAGCCGATCGATCTTCGGGCGGTCGATCGGCTCGACCTTGATCGGGCCGAACCAATCGTCGCCGCCGGTGACATGGAATTCCAGCGGTTCGACGACCGGCGGCAATTCGTAACGGAACCGGCCGCCCTCGAAGTTCGTGAAGTTGCCTTGCTTCGACGAACCGCCGGCGGTGCGGTACTGGATGCTGACCTTTTCCGGAACTTCGCTGGCGGGCTTTGCCGCCGTGGCGATCCGCAGCGTCTCGCCGCGGCCGCCGAGCGTCCAAACCCGCGCGTCGCCGGAGAACGCCGGCTGAGCGTCTAGGTTGACCAACAGCGATTCGCCTCGCGGCACGATCAGCGCGTCGCCCTCGTCAAGCCCCGCGATGGCCAGATAGTTGCGCTGCGGCCAGCGTTCGTTGGAACCGGCGAACCAGCGGCGGCCCCACAAGCCGGCCGCGTCAGGCGCAAAGTAGGCGAACGCCGCGGCGGCGGCCGCCGTCGCGAGCACCAGCGCGCCCATCCGCCGCGGTCCGCGGCGATCGAAGGCGGACGAGAGATCGGTCTCATCGAGCGCCTGAGCGTGTTCGAGCACCGCGGCGCGGACCATGCTCGGCGAGGCCAGCACGTCGCCTTCCAGCAGCCGCGGCAATTCGAGCACGGCCGCCACCCGCTGGCCGAACCCCCGGCAGCGCCGATCGAGCACCGCCGCCAGATCGAGATCGTCGAATCGCAGCGTCATCGGTTTGATTAAGCGACGATAGAGTGTCGCGGCCAAGAGCGCCGCAGCGGCGCCCAGCAACAATTGCCGCACGGGCAAGCTGAACCGCAGCAGCCAATCGCCCGCCAGGCTGAGCGCGGCCAGCGCTACGAGCGTCGTCCAAACCCAGGTCACGCCGGAGAGCGCCAACCGGGCCCGCAAGCTGCGCCGCACCCCGGCCAGCCGGCGGCGGACGGCATCGCGCCGCGGGCGCAAGTCTTCGACGATCGTGCGAGGTTCGAGAGTGGCGGACATAGGCGAGTTGGGAGTCAAGAGTTAGCAGACTAGGCCATGCGATATTTCTTGCGGAGGAGCCATTCGAGGGTCAAGAGCAGCATCACGCTGCCGCAGAGGATCGGCGCGTCCCAGACTTCGTCGCGGTGTTCGAGCGTGCGCGTGACCTGGTGCGTGCGGAACGCGCCCGGCAGCTTTTCGCGTTCGGCGATCGCCAACACGCTGCCGCCCGAGGAGCGGGCGATGTCTTCCAACAGCGGCCGGTCGAGCGTTGGATTTTCGCGCTCGGCTTGCGGCGGCTCGACGCGGAAAGCCAGCGTGGCGGGCCGCAGGCCGGCTTCCAATTCGCCGGCCGTGCTGGGCACGACGCGAGCCGTGTAGGCCCCAGCCTCCGTGGCGGTGAACGAAGCTTCCAACACGCTCGGGTCGTCGCCCCGCGGCTCGAAGGCCAGCGGCTGCGATGTCTCGGCGCCCCATTCGATCTCGCCGCGCAGCTCGCTGATCGCCGACGTCTCGGCCGAATTCTCCAACAGTTCCGCCCGCACGGTCACGCGATCGCCCACGCGGTACGCCGTCTTGTCGGTCGCCAAGGTGAACGGATAACGCCCGCCGAGGACCTTGCTGCGGCCGACGCGGTCGATCAGCCGGGCCCAAAAGCCGTCGAAATACCCCTCGTGCAGGTAGCGCCAGCGATACGTGCTGTCGAAGCCGATGAACACCGTACGTCCAGGACCGTAAAGCTGCGTGGCCATCAAGACGTGCCGGCCGAACTGGTTCCGCATCCGCGGGTCGCCGTGGCGAGCGAGCACGACGGCGCCCGGCTTGGCCCGCGTGACCGGAAAGTGCCAGTACATGCCGGGCAGGCTGGCCAGTATCTCGCGGTTGCGGCCCGGCTCGGGGGCGAACTGGAAGATCGCGTCGGCGGCGCCCTCGGGCGACAGTTCCAGCGTCCAGGTTTCTCGCGAGCTAAGCCGCACGTCGGACGACGATTGATACAGGCCGGGATCGCGAACGACCGGCAATATTTTGAGCCACGAGCTGTCGGCGCCGCCGATGCCGAGCGTCGAGCCGTCGCCGGCGTCGGGGCTGAACAGCTTTTGCGAGCCCAACTCGCCCGCCACGTAGATCAAACCGCCGCCCGCCTCGCCGACGAACTTGGTGATCATCTCGGGCCAGGCCGGGCCGAGGCCGCGGACGTCGGGATCGAACAGCACCAGCACGTCGTACTGGTCCAGTTCCTTCTGGTTGGCCGGCAGCCGCCTGAGCGGCCGATGCCCGGCCTGCTCGTAGCCTTGCTCGGCCGTTTGCAGCCAACTGGCGAATTCCAACGCCACGTCGCGCAGCAGGGCGTTGCGCAGGAATTGCACCTCGGGCGATGGATAGCCGGCGATCAGCAATACGCGGATTCGCTCGCGGACCACGCGGATCGACACGGTGTCTGAGTTGTCGTCCTCGCTCAGTTCGGGGCCGACATCGGAAATGCTGGCCCGATAGTCAACGTGGCCAAGCGCCTCGGGAGTGATGCGGAAATTGACTCGCTGCAGCACGGCGTCTTCGCCGAGGATCGCCTGCTCGCGGCCAACCTCGCGCCACGAACCGTCTTCTTGCCGCTGTTCGAGCGAAACGCTGGCCGTGGCGTCTTTCAAGCCGCGAGAATCGATCAGCACGGAAATATCGACCGGATCGCGAATGAAGATTACGGGGCTGGCTTCGATATCGGCGAGCCGTGCGTTGCGCGGGCCTTCGAGCGTGCCGGCGGCCAAGGAAACGATCGGCACGCCGTCCTTGCCCGCCTGGGCGGCGACGTCGCGCGGATCGGCGCCGGAGTTCGAACGGCCGTCGGTGGCCAACAAAATGCCGGCCAGCGGCTGCCCGCGATGCGCCGCCAGCGCGCCAGCCAGGGCGTCGCCGATGCCCGTCGCCGAACCGCCGGCGCGCAGGCGATCGAGCGACTTGCCCTCGGCCAGCGGCTTGAGTTGGCTGTCGAAGGAGTAGAGCGATAGCTCGCGGCCTTCCTGGAGCTTGCCCAGCGCTTCGCCTACGACGCGCTGGACGTGCTCCAGGCGGCTGCGCTGCCGCAGCGCAGTCAGGTCGGGCTGGCCGTCGGCGGTGCGGAGGCCCATTCGCTCGGCCGTTTCGCGGGCGGTCGAATCGTCGGAATACGGATCGCCCAGCGACATGCTCTCCGACGTATCGACCAATACCAACAGCCGGGAGGGAATCAGCTCGGGCTTGGTGATCACGATCACCATTTCCAGGAGCATGAACGAGACGCCGAGCAGAATCAGCACGCGCAGCGAGCCCAACAGCAGCCGCACGGCGAGCGACAGCGAGCGCCCCTCGCGGCGATAGAGCCAGCCGATGCCGAGCACGCCGGCGACCGCGGCCGCGACGGCCAGCGCCGCCCATTGGCCGCTGGGCAGCGATTGGAATTCCAGATGCCAACGGCTGCCCGGCCCGCGCACCCAATCGGGCGAGGCCTTCAACCCCAGCAGCCAGTCGAAGAATTCGTTCATTCCCAAATCCGTTTACCGTACGGTGGGCACTGCCCACCAGAAGCAACATCGATCGCGATTCATGGTGGGCGAGGCCGCCCTACATCCAATCCCCAACCACAAACCGCCAATGCACCTGCCGGCTGATGCCGGCCGCTCGCCGGTTTTTTCTCCGCTACCTTTGCCTCCCGGTCCACGTCGCCAGGCACGATTCCATCGCCAGCATGCCGAGCAGCCCGATTGCCAACGTGCGCCAGATCTCGCGGCCGCGCACGGCTAGCGGTGCGTCGTCGGCGGTGGCGGCGGAAATCACTTCGGGCTCGAAACCGCCGAACAGTCCTTTCAGTTCTTCCGACGTCATCCGTTCGAGCCGGCTTTCGCGGGCGTCGGGGTTCACGGCGAACCATTCGCTTTGCGATGTTGCCGGGGCGACTTGCCAGGCCAGCCTGTACAAGCCGGCGCGGCGCGTGTCGGCGTAGCTCAAGGTCTGCGACGCCTTTTCATCGTCGATGTTCGACGCTTTCGCCGATTCGCCGCCGCCGAGCGTCACGCTCAGCGGCTGCGGTTTTTCGGCCGCAGGAACTTCGACCGCCGGGGCCGGCGATGGGTGTACGCGCTTGCCGGGCGGCAACTCGACGTGCAGCACTTCGCCCGCGGTCAGGTTCGAGGATTGATTGTCGCCGCGGATGACGGCCTTGGCGGCCTCGCGCACGGCGAGCACGTAGCTCGGCTCGGTGGGCCAATCGGTCCAGTTCTTGTCGGCGGTCGTGGTCCAAAGCAGCACCTGCCCGGCGCCGACGGTGCGTTCCAGCACCGCCGGCGCCGCAGCGGCGCTATTCCAGCGGGCCAAGACGCGCACGCCGGGCTGGTCCTCGGCCAGTTGCACCTGGTAGAACCGCCGCAGCTTGATCCGTTCGAGCACCGCGGCATTGAGCTGCGCCAGCGCATCGAGCGGCCCGGGCGCCCCGGGTTCGAACAGCAGCCCGGAAATCTCTTCGTCCACGACAGCTTCCAGCGTCGCGGGCAGCAAGTCGCCGAGCAATTGATTGTAGTTGGCCGGATCGATCTGGTCGCCGACGAAGATCATCAGCCCGGCTCCCGCTTCAACTTGCCGCTTGAGCCGCTCGGCCTGCTCGGGGGCCAGGCTGGCCACGTTGGCCAGCACGATCAAATCGGGCTGCCCCGAGGCCAGCGTGGCCCATTCGGCGTCGGTCGCGATCTGCACGCGGAACGCGTCGGCCTCGCCGACGCCCAGCGCCAACGCGAGCCCGAGGAAATCGACCTCGCCGCCCAGCGGGTCGCTGGACGGTTCGCCGTCGACCAACAGCAAATACGCCTCTTCGCGCACGCGGCAGGCGGCATAGCGGCGGTTGTCGCCCGGAAGTTCGTCTTGCGGCAGTTCGAACTCGACGTGGTGCAAGCCGGGCTCCTGGAATGCGGCGACGAGCGGAATCTTGGCCGTTTCGCCAGAAGCGATGGCGGGCAGCCGGACGACTGTCGGCTTGCCGTCAATCGAGAAGTTCGCATCGAAGGCCGCCAGTTCGCGATCGGTCGCGTTGCGCACGACGGCCTCGAACTGCACCGGCTGACCGGCCAGCGCCAGCCGATCGACTTGTTTGAGGTCTTCCGCCGAGACGTTGCCCGTCCGCTCGCTGCCGACGTTGAACACGCGCATCTCTAATTGCTGCGAGGCCCAGCGACCGCCAAGTTCGGCCAACGAGTCCTCCCAGCCCGGCCGGCGCAGATCGGTCACGACCGTCAGCTCGCGGATCGGGTACGAGCCGGAATCGAGCAGTTCGTCGACCGCTTCGAAGACCGGCGCCCAGGCGGTAAACGTTTCGGCTGGCTGTTGCCGGGCGATAAGCCGGGCCGTCTCCTCGGGGTTGGTCAATTCGACCTCGCGCAGAAGCGGCGTCTTGGGCTGCGAGGCCAGCAGCAGCGTAAAGCGGTCTTTAGGGCCGACCGTCTCCAGTAATTTGACGGCCAACGCCTGCGCCTGCTCCCAGGCCGAGCGGCCGCCGTCGCGATAGCCCATGCTCAGCGAATCGTCGAGCAGAATCAATTGACTGGTGCGGCTGCGGCCGCCGAGCCAGTTGCCCAACCCTGCGGCGTGCATCACTGGCCGGGCAACGAGAAGGAACAACAACAGCACGAGCGCCGTGCGGAGGATCAACAGCAGCAACTGTTCCAGCCGCACGCGGCGGCGGTTGCGCTGGATCGAAAGTTTCAGGTAGTGCATCGGCGCCCAGTCGATGCGGCGAAAGCGGCGGCGAAACAGCAAATGGATGATGATCGGGACGGCCGCCAAGGCCATTCCCCAGAGCATCGCAGGAGATAGGTAGGAAATGCTGTCCATGGATTTCAGACGTGCCTAGCCGCGAAACATCCGGCGACGGACGTTGTTTTTACGAGACATCGCGCGAGTTCGAGGATGTTGCGTTCTTTTGCGTAGCCCAGGCATTTATGCCTGGGACTCGCGAGCCGTTGAAATCCCCTCGCCCGAATGGCGCCTCTGGGCCGCCAACGGCG
>Ga0307373_10002198_pt1 | contig 35411 bp, 35 predicted proteins | sample OX2MG_FD_202534 | JGI IMG/M metagenome (GOLD analysis project Ga0307373, IMG submission 202534) | Soil microbial communities from Risofladan, Vaasa, Finland - OX-2 | ecosystem: Environmental > Terrestrial > Soil > Coastal area > Acid sulfate soil | place: Finland: Risofladan, Vaasa | collected...
CGTGAACCCGCGCGTGATCAAACGCAAAATGTCCAAGTGGCCGAAAAAGCGTCCAACTCATCGGCCCGTAAAGCCCTTGTCCAAAAGCTTTGAACAGTGCGTAGTTATGAAAACTTGAACGGTATTGCGCCTAACCAAGGCCGCCTTCCGCCCGTTCGCCGCTCGTCTCCGACGTTCCGACGCGCTTCCCAAGTGGAGCGTTATAATCCAACCCAATAGCGGGTAGTTTATTTTCTGCCGGCTGCCTAATGCGGCTCTCCATCGCTCCCTCTCTCCTTCGCTCCCTCTCTTCCGGCCGGTGTAGCTCTTACAATCGCCGTTGCAACAAACGTACACCTTGGGCCGGCCGATCTCCTCGCTCTAAAGGGACGCCAGCCAAAGACTTGCGTCCCAGCACGCGTTTCCGATCAGCCGTTGGCACGGGCCGTGCTTTAAGGCCCGCCGGTAACAGGAACGAGGCGAAACCAAGCAAAGGAGTGTGTGCCATGCTCGTGCTGACGCGAAAGATAAAGCAGCAAATCCAGATCGGCGAAGACGTTGTCATCACCATCTTGCAGGTGCGGGGACAAACCGTCCGCGTCGGCATCGAGGCCCCGCGCCAGACGCGGGTCGTGCGAGGCGAAATCGCCGACTTGCCGTACGATCAAGGGCAGCACACCGACGCCCCGGCCACCGGGCCTGCCAAAAGCGAATCGGCAACCGTCCGCGTTTCCACCGTAGCGAGGCAGCTCGCCGAGCGCGCGACGGCCGACTACCGTTCGTCGGGCCGGCCGGCCGACGCCAGCCGCAAGCCTTTGGGAAGGCTCTCGCCGAACATCAGGCCCGCTTCGTCTTCGGCCAGCTCGCCGCCGTGCGAAACCAGCTCCTGGTAGTGCGACGGGGGCCGCGTTGCGGGTTTCCTTGGCCATTCATGGACGCTTGACTACAATTGCTTGATGGCCAGACCACGGCACCCCGATAAAGACCTTGAGGCCGCGGTTGCTTATGCCGAGCAGCACGGATCGACCACGCGCGGCGCATACGCCGAGCGGTAGACAAGTGCCCTCATTAACATGGTGAGTCGATGACTATCGCAGTCGTCACTTTTGCGTTTACGGTAATCCTTGAGGGGCTGGACGATGTCAGCGAAGAGCTGGCCAACCGACTCTACGAGGCCGGTTGCGACGACGCCTCGCTTGGTTGTTGTGAAGGCGTCGTTTCGCTCGAATTCGACCGCGAAGCCGGCTCTCTCGCGGAGGCGATCGGCAGCGCGGTGCGCGATATCACGGCCGCCGGATGCTTGCCGGCGCAGATCACGCTCGACCGGGACGCCGATTGAGCTTTCGGTCGGACTCGTGCTCCGACCGGTGAAACGATCCGTTCCTGGATCACGCAAGTGCTCAGCAGGACCATCAGCGGCATGTCGTAGGCGGTGCGGAGGCCGTCGTCCATGCTGGCCCTAGGCCACGACGCTGCCGTTCGCCAGGTCGCCGGGCCGCGCGCGGATGTTGTCTTTGGCGTAGGTGGCGAAGAAGGCGTCAAAACCCTTGCCGGCGCGCAGCGTGTTGGCGCTGGTCGTGTTGTAGTCGATCGGCAGGTTGTTGCTCAGGTCGCCGGTGATTGACGCCGCCGAATCGTGGCCGGCGATGTCGCTCTCCCAAAGCGCGAGCACCTGGCCCCGCGTGTCGCCCCCGGTCGCTTGCACGCCGCCGTCGATGAGGATGTTGTCGCCGTTGCCGGCCTGGATGTTGTCGCGCCCGCTCGCGCCGAAAGCCGACCGGCTGCGCGATGAATACCAGCGGCAAATCCAGGAACTGCTCGCCCCGGCCGTCTTCATCGACGAGGTGGCCGTTTTGTCGCCTGGAAACTGTCCCGAGAGCAGGTTGGCCCAAGTGCGGGCAAGATCGCCGACGTTAAACCCACCGCGAGGCAAAACGTTGGCAGGGCGAAAAGAGGGGTGCAGGAACCGTTTGAGAATATCGACACCGTTTCCTGACGACACCATTTCCTGACCCGGGGCACAGGAGAAGTGTATAATCATGGGAGAGAAATTGTTCGACGTTCGCCCCGATTGAAGGAGACCGCGACCATGCCTACGGTGCCAGTCAAGCGGAAAGAGGCCGCCGAGCCGGGAGAAACCATTGAGGAGAGATTCCGTCGGCTGGTGTCGGTTTGGCGCGCCGAGACGGCCTATGTCTCCTCCAGCAGCGAGTTGGTCGGCCATCCCGCCTTTCGCGAGATTGTCGGCATGGGGGCTCCCGTCATTCCGCTTCTACTTCGCGAATCGGAGAACCGCACCGGCCATTGGCACCGGGCGCTGCGCGAGATCACGGGCGCCGACCCCGTTTCCCCCGCCGACCGCGGCAACGTTGACAGAGCGGCCGAGGCTTGGCTGCGGTGGGGCAAAGAGAAGGGCTATGAATGGTAGAGCCCAGTCTGGAGGACGTCTTCCCAGGACTGCGGGACCAAGCGTATCAGCTCAGCGGTCGCTGGGCAAGCAAACTCGGTCGCAGCGAGGACATCGAACACGCACTTCACGACTTAACTGGCACTGCGTATGGCAAAGTCGTTCTGATCATGAAGCGGCCGATAACGTAGCTCACGGTTGAACGGGACGTTGCGGACATCGACGCCATCGCCGCGGCCGGCCTACCCGTCTTTGTCGCATGGTACCTTCCGCGAGCAGGTTGGCCCAAGTGCGGGCACGATCGCCGACGTCAAACTCACCGCGAGGCAAAAAGGCTGGCAGGTCGAAAAAAGGGCGCAGGAACGGTTTGAAAAATATCACACCGTTTCTTCTCCGTCGTCCATCCCCACGGTTGGCTGCCCTGAGAATCCTCGTCGGTAAAATTCCTTGGGGGAGTCTTGACTTCGGCCACTGCGGCCATAAAGTGATGGCTGGAAGGCCGCGCTAGTTGGCCCGTCGTATAGTACCCCGGAGACCAATACCACAACGATACGGCGCTACAATTAAAAAGAATGCAATTCTGATTGCCGTAGTTTCATTTCCTCTAACAACGTGACTGCTATTTAGAGCCGACAATCCTGTGATTGTCGGCTTTCGGCGTTTTGGGGATCAGATTTTGACGTTTTGTTTCTGTTCAGCACTGGAGAAAGCCCATGAACATAAATGTCGTTTTGGAAATCGGGATGGAGCGGCAGGAAAAGACAAAAATATGTATCGCGTTGAATGTTTGGCTCGATGACGAAAGCAAATCGAGTGACGATGAATATATCAAAGCGATATGCGAAGAATTGCGCAATGATTTGAATTCAAAGTATTGGGACGAAGATCACCGGTTGGTCGGGAGGCTTATCGCAGAAACTCGCGGTGAAAGAGTGGTGGATATCCTCGACGAATTATTTGATGGCAAAGACCAAGTCCGACAAGAAACGAGGAAGAGAAATCAATGAAGGTGCCGATTTCCTCCCGACAATCTTTCAATGGGAGAACAATGGCTGGGAGAAAGATGCTGGAAGCGTTTCGTTCTTGCCGTGCGGCATAATTCAAACCGGCATGGTCGAAGGCTCGCTCCCCGCGCGGCAGGTCGAGCTAACCGTGACCGCCGTGGTCGAACATGTCGATGCGCGGGCAATCGTCGTTGAGGTGGCTTTCGTCAAAACATTTCCGGCATATCAGACTGGAACACTCGACATTGAAGGGCGTCGAAAAAGCGGGCAAAATTATCCTGCCAAAGAATTCCAGATTACGAAGACTGTTCGCGTAGAGGACATCGACGCTTCCAAATATGCCGAGGGTGACGACTTCGAGCCTGATCAGGTTTTTGAACGTGTTGAAAACAAGGAAGGCACCGTCGTACTGCGGCCGTTCGACCTGGCGGCCTTTAAGGAATGGCGCCAGCACCACAAACCGGCGAAAACTAAACCGAAGTGGAAGCCGAAGCCTTCAAAGAGGACTACGCGTTAGCGCAGTGTGCATCGGCAGCCGCGATCGTCAACTTTTGGCGACGGAGCTCAAAGTCCGCCACCAAGCTATTCGCGTCGCTTAAAGACGGGAGGCATGGCGTCGGTTCGGTCCAACCTTCACGGACTGCCGACTTTCAGACCTTCTGTGATTGCCGTCATCGCCAGGCCACCCGTCCTCTTGATGGTGATGTCCTTCGCGTTGTTCCAAGCTGTGTCATTGCGTGCCGCTTCAAGAAAGTCATATCCTTGCCAAGTCATGCGAATGCAAGTGACGCTGCTGGAACTCATAGAAACACCATCTACAAGACCTGCGTCTTCCATTAGGCGCAAATGGTCTCCGACTTCATGAAAACTGCGGCTCGGTATCTCAACACCGACGCTGCACGAATCGGCCGATCGTGCCTCAATCGTCAGAAGAATCTGTCGCACTAAATCCATGTCTCGCTTCATAGTGCCTCCGCTAAGATACAATTCATGCTGTGGGCAATCTTCTATTTCGTGCGAAAGGCTGCGCTGGCCACGGCCGCCTGCAGCAACGATTGGATTCGATACTCGTTCCGTTCGAGCTGTTGCACGATGCCCGTCGACCGTCTCGCCGTCGGTTGCGCCGACCGAACGCCACAAGGCGTAGGCAGCATCTTTTGCCTGAAAGCCGCGAGCGAAACGGTCTTTTTGTCCGCCAGCATTGCCCGATGGCATCGTAATTCTCCAAGGCGATGCCGAACGGGTCAAGGCGGGCGTGGCAAGTCTCACCTACGGCCGAGCTGCGATGTTGCTCCAGCCGTTGTCGGGCCCGTCAGGTTCTTGCTTTTAACCGTGGGCAGATCATCGGCGTTCGGCCTAGCGGCTTCGCCGGTTCGTTCCAGGGCGTACCAACCACGTAGCCGCGCGGCGCACCGGCAGGGTGCGGAACCCGTCGGTCAAATTGGTCGGCTCAAGGCAACCCCAATCCCACTTTTAAGCAGTCATTAAATCTTTGCACGAGCATTGGCGAAAGCCTCCCGAGCACCAGAGCAACGGCATCCGAGTAAACGGTGTCGAGGACCAAGCTAGAAACAACCGAATCGACAAGCAAACCCGTCGCTCGGCCCTCGGCCGTACTGACGTCGATGAAGAGACACGCGGGGTCGCCTTTCATCGTCAGGTTTTTCGTAACTTCGGCGACAACAACCGTCCTGACCCTGTTGGCGTAAGAGTCCGACTGCACGACCACAGCAGGCCGCTTCTTGCCGCGTTGGCCGGATGGATGCGGAAATCGGACAAGTACGATGTCACCACGTGTCATGACTTCTCCGGCAAATTATCATACTCGTCCCAATCCTCGTGTTTGAGCCGCTCCCACGCCAGAGCTTCGAGCTCCTCCCTTGTCCACGGGCTATCATCATAGTCGGCATCTTTGAGGCGTTGGAATTCCTCCACGCGCAGCAAGACGAACGTCTCCTTGGTCCGGGGGTTCAGTACGTGCGGCGGGACAACTTCCGGGTGTTCCAGGGCTTGCATTTGCTGTTCTGTAAGTTCGATCATGGTTACCTCGTTTTCCATTATCTTACCGTGCCCCAGCGGCTCGGGCTATTGCAGGACGTGGAAAAAGGACGTCGGCTTCGCCAAGGTTGAGCGTCGTCGGCACGCTACCGGCGTGGCCGGCGGGACGGGGAACGCCCGATCAACTGACAGAATCTGTCAGTTGGCCAATGGTGGGGTTACCTCTGACCGGTTTTTGAGCGACGCGCGCGGATCGCTCTTTGAAAAGTGAAAATTGCTTCTGGTCCGTGGTGCGTGGCCGCCCGAAGAACGACCAACCTCCACTGCGCGGCTGCTACGTCTTTGAAGGCTGCCAACGTTTGCAAAAGTCGGTGTTCATCGCTCTGCTTCGTTTGGCACGAAATGGCCATCTTCGAAATGCCCTGAAGGCGCCATTTAGAAACGGATGTCGCCGCATGCCGCAGCGGAAGCGCAAAATCTTTGGCGGCAAGGGTTTGCGAATCATCCGTTGGAGGGGTGTCATCCGTCATCGTGCTCACTTTGGCCGCGCGCGGCCAAAGTGACTGCGGCCCGTTCGTCTCCGGCGGCACGCGCAGAGGCGACACGCGTGTCGCATGGTCGCGGAGTAAACGGCTTTCCTCTCGCGGAGCGAAAGGGCTACGGTCGGCAAAAGCGCCGCGCGCGGCGCTTTTCATTCGCAAGCAGAAGCCATCGCGCACCAACAGCGCGTGGACGTGACACGCGTGTCGCAATGCGCTCGGTCGTGACATACATTCATTTCCACGATTTGGCGTGGGCGTGGCGCGCGACGGCCGACTATCGTTCGTCGGGCTGGCCGGGCGACGCCAGCCGCAAGCCTTTGGGAAGGCTCTCGCCGAACATCAGGCCCGCTTCGTCTTCGGCCAGCTCGCCGCCGTGCGAAACCAGCTCCTGGTAGTGCGGCGGGGCGGCGTTGCGGTCGAGCCAGCCCAGCAGCCGCTGCCGCGCGTCGTCGCCGACGTCGCGGTGGCGGTCGTCCGTGCGGCGGCCCAACTGCACGAGCGAGAAAGCGACCGTTGCGGGTTCGGCCTCCGCCTCCAGGAGTTGTCGCAGCCACGGCTCGACCTCCTGGGGCGGAACGACCGCATTCAGCGGCCCATACATCGGCACGCGGGCCCCCAAACGCCCGACGGCCCACAACGCGGCGTCGCGCACCGCACCCACCTTTTCGCGCCGAGCCAGATCGAGCATGGCGGCAGCCAGCTCCACTTTCGTGGTGACAGGAATCAGCTCCAGCGATCCCAACAGCCGCCAAGCTTCGGCCGCTTCGTGCGAGCCGGCCCCCACGTCGGGTCGCCGCGATTTGCCCCCTTTCTTCGCGGCACGCAGCGCGGCCAGCAACGGGTCGGCCAATGACGCTTGCTGGCCGGCGTTCAGGCCGCCCGCGATCCGGCGCCAAAGAATCAGCCATTCCACCCGGCAGGCGGGCGTATGATGGGCACGCTTGCCCTGCAACAGCCGCCACGTCTGCGCCACACGCCAGTCGTCGACCGCCAGTCCATAGCCAGGCCGCAACGAGAAACCCGTGAGATAAAGCCAACGAGCTTCGTGCTCGGCACTGCGGCGGCGGCCCGGTTCCACTTCGATCGACGCTTCCCAGAAGCCGCGCAGCAGCGTCATGGGCCACTCGCGCCGCTTCAGGCCGGAAAGCTCCTCCAGCCGCTTCACCAGTCCGCTTGCCGCCGCCGACGCCGACGCTCCGCTAAACGCCGCGGCAATCGCTTGGCGGCAGCTTTCGAGCAGCGCCTCGTCGAACACGCCTTGGGCCTCGCCACGGCCTCGATGGCCTTCGCGATCGGTCTCGGTGGCTGCCCGCACGTCGAACTGCAATCGCCAGCGGCGCGGGCCGGCGATCTCGCCGCACCACAAATCGAGCGTGCCCACCTCCGTCAGCCGAGCGTGCAGTTCGACGGGCACGACCGCACCGGCACCCTTCTTGGTCGCTTCCAGCACGGTGCGGATGGGCGGCAAGGCCGTCATCTGTTCCGGATCGAACGGCAACATTTCGCCGGGCTGGTCGGTCAGCCGCGTGCTCGACGAATAGATCGGAAACTCAACCGGTTCGCGGATGGTCAGCTCGAACCGCCGGCCGGCCAGATCGACGGTCTTGCCTTCTTCACTGCCGGCGGGCAAGAGGCAGACCGCCGCTTCGCCCTCGGCGCCGGTGATGCCGATGTAATAGGTGCGGGCCAGCCCGGCGGCGATCCGCACGCCCACGCCCCGCCGCACCATGCCGTAGTAGGCCGCTCCCTGGGCCACGGCCAGATCGAGCCGTTCGTTGTCGAGCACATGCGGCTGCCAGGGCGTGCCGGCCGTCGCCTTGGCGAACCACGACGACAGCACATCGAGCAGCCGGCCGCGGAGCATGGGCGACGCAAAAAAGCCGCCGTTGAACAGTACCAGGTCGGGCCGCGCCGGATCGTGATTGTCTTCGCCGTGCGACTCGCCGTCGAGCGCCACGTGGCGGTGCGCCGACAAAAACGCCGCCAGGTATTTGGTGATGGCGGCATCGGCGGCATAAGGCAGGCCGAACTCCTGGAAGCCGCTACGTCGGGCGGCCGGCTTATCGTCCAGCCCGACCCTGGGCAAAAAGCCGTCGAGCAACAGCCGCTCGATCTCGTCGCGCGCCAACTCCACCTGCAATCCGCCGCCGATCAGCCGCGCGCCACTTGACGGCAGGTTGATCCGCAACGACTCGCCGGCGCCGGGCGAAAGCATTGTTTCCTTGGCCCGCCGACACGTTCTCACCAGCACGCTCCACTGCCGCGGCTCGAGCTTGCCGTCGCCGGTCAGCCGCCGCTCGATGTGATGGGCCAGTGCCAGGTCGAGATTGTCGCCGCCCAAGAGCAGATGCTCGCCGACCGCCACGCGATGGAACCGCACTTTGCCGTCGTCGGTGCGGCGCACGCGGATGAGCGTGAAGTCGGAAGTGCCGCCGCCGATGTCGCACACCAGAATTTTCTGGCCGGGCGAAACCAACGTTTCCCAGCGATCACCCTGGTGATAAATCCAGGCATAAAAGGCCGCCTGCGGCTCTTCGATCAACACGACTCGCGGCAGCCCGGCCAGCTTGGCGGCAGGCACCGTCAGCTCGCGGGCCACTTCGTCGAACGAGGCCGGCAGCGTCAACACGATCTCCTGCCGCTCAAGCGGCTCTTTGGTGAAGCGATGGTTCCAGGCCTCGCGAATATGCGCCAGATAACGCGCGCTGGCTTCGACGGGCGATAGCCGCTCGACGTCGGCCGAGGCGTGCCAGGGGAGAAGTTGCGCCGTGCGGTCGACGCCCGGATGGCAGAGCCACGACTTTGCCGACGCGATCAAGCGGCCGGGCACGTCGGTGCCATGCTCGCGTGCGAAGAGGCCCACGGCGTAGTTGCGCTCGTGTGCGTCCCAGGGAAGCCTGAAGGACCCGCCGCCGAATTCGCCGGGCGCCGCCTCGTAGTGAAACGACGGCAGCGTTTCTCGGGCCTCGACCTCGCCGGGCGCCACCAACTGCGGCACGGCGAAGGTGCGCACCTGCCCGGCGTCGGCCGAGGTATCGACGAAAGCCACGGCCGAGTTGGTCGTGCCCAGGTCGATGCCCACGACGTAGCGGCTGGGGGTTTCATTGTGATCGACGCTCGACATACTGTATGATACTGTGAGTCTCGTGCAACATGTAGGGTGGGCCGGCGCTCGCAAGCTCGCTGGTCCCACCCTACAGCTTTGAGCACAACCTCACGGAAGCGCAAACATGCGGCTCTCCGAAATTTGGACCCTTCTTCGTCGGGCGGGCACTGCGGCCGCGCTCTGCGCGTTGGCCTGCGCGATCTTGGCGGCCGACGACCGCCCGGCATCGACAGCCGATCTGGCCCAGCTCATTCGCAGCCTCGACGACGACGCTTACGAGACCCGTCAGAAGTCGATGACCGGTTTGAAGCGGCTGGCCGCCGACGCGAAGCATCGCGATGCCGTCGCTCGGGCGGTGCGTGCGGCCCTTGACGACGGCAGCACGTCCTACGAGACGCGTTGTCGCCTCCGGCGGCTGGCAACCGCGCTGCCCACCGTGACCATCGCGCCGCCGCGAGACATTTCCGACGAAGAACTCGATCGCCTCATTCAGCAGCTCGACGGCGACACTTATGCCGCTCGCACGGGCGCGCTGGCCCGCTTGGAGACGATTGTCGAACGACCGGGCAACGCCTGCCGCGTCGTCGAGCGCTTACGGCCGCGGCTGCGCGATCCGACCTTCTCGCGACAGACGCGCGAGCGCGTGCAACCGGTCTGGGACCGCGCCCAGCTCGTGTGGCTATCGAGCGATCCGCGCACCTGGCGCTGGCCCGCCGTCGAACAGGAGCAGATCGATCGCTGGATCGAACTGCTGACGCGACCGTTGCCGCCGCCGGTTTCGGAAGGCTCGATCCAGGAGACGCGTGCCCGGCTGGAGCGCAAGCGGCGGCTGGCGCAGCGCGAAGCGGCCCATTCCGAGCTGCTCAACTTGCTGGCCCGCGTCGACCAGACTGGCCGCGTGAAGGCCGCCCTCGATGCACGGCTCGCCGCCGGGCACGTAGACGACGACGCACGCCAGCGGTTGGCCGAGCTGGCCGGATGGGTGCGGCCGTGGCTGGCGGTCGAGGCGTGGACCGAACGCAAGCTGGCCAGCATCGTCGAGTCGCCGCTGGGCGAAGAGTATCACGCGCCCGGTGCGGCCAAGCCCACGCTCTTTGACCGCCTCGACGACCGCCGGGCACATTGCGTCAGCGACGGCGTGTTGAAGCCGGGCGAGTATCCCGTGGACGTGCTTTTTCCTCACCCGTTCATCTTGCGGTCCGACACGCAATTAGTGGTCGTGAATCTGCCGACGCCGCGAACGCGGTTGGCCTATCACTATCAGATCAAGGCCGACCGCGACGCGCGGCTGCCGGAGTTGACCGAGCGAACTCTGAACCGCATGGCCGCGGAAAAACGCCCGCTCAAATACACCGAGCTGGTGATGCTGCCCTCACTCGACGCTCATGCCGTCTCTCGTTTCGCAGGCCAGTATTTGCAGACGGTCGGCGATCCGCCCCAGACCGACCGGCAGCGGCTCGAACGTGCGGGGCTTGGTTGCCCGCACGTCAACCTTTGCAACATGCTGGTCGAAATCGGCACTTACGAAGCGGTGCCGGGCATCCTCAAAGCGATCAAGGCCGGCAAGCTGGCGAAGCCGACGCCCCGTGCTCCCGAGAACTGGCCATGGATTGCGACATTGGCCATTTTGGCCAGCGGTCCGGGTCCGGACGGGGAACGCATTTTAGCGGACCTTCTGGACCGCACCGATCCTTTGGTGCTCAACAGTCCGACGCCCAGCGACGTGGGCGCCACCGCGGCGGCGATTCTGGTCGATTTGCACGGCATCGCGGTGGAAAAGTTCGGACTGGAACTGGCCGACGACCCGCGCCTGGCGGAGTTCGGCGGCATTGGCTATCGCTTCAATCCGCCCGAAATGCGCCAGAAAGTCCGCGCGTGGTGGCGGCAGCAAAAGAAGCCGTAGGCGAGCCAGATGCCGGCCTGCGTCAATCCGGATCGAGCCGCACTTGAACGGGCGTCGCGGGCAAAGGGGCGGCCGGCCAGCCATCGGGCAGCAACTGCGTCAGGTTTCGGTGCAGGGGCCGGTAGCCGGGGGCTTTGAACTCCAGTTCCTGATCGGCAACCTTGGTGTGCGTGGCGGGTTGCCGAAGCTGACCGAGCAGCGACCCGGTCAGGTGCAGCTCGGCGATGATCGAGACGGAGAATATGCCCCTTGCGGCCAGCGTGGCGGGCAGGCGGTAGACGGCACGTTCCGTCCGCTCAGAGGAGGCAACGGTGTTTACGGTGACGCCTTGCAGAGCCTTGCCCGTGGCGGAATCGACGACATGCAACCTGAGATCGGCCAGCCGGTAGGTGGTCCACTCGGCTTCACTCGACCACCCCCAGCCGAGCCAGATCATCCCTGCCGCTGCACCGCCGGCCGCCACAAGCCTGATGTCGAGCCTGGCGATGCCATAAGCCAACACCGCGGCGGCAGCGAGGCAGCCGAGAAAAGCGACGGCCAGCATCAGATCGGCAGACATGGCGAGCGGCCCGAAGCGCATCAGGCCCAGTCGAGGCCCGTTTCGCGGCGCACGCGGTCGGCGAAGTCGCCCAGCATGCCGCCGATCACGTCCCAGCGATCGACGCGGCGCAGCTCGATATCGCCTTGCGCGTTGACCCGCAAGAGGCTCTCGTCGCTGATGCCCAACTGGTGCAAGGCGTCGACTTGCATCTCCTGCTCATTGACGACGCGGACCAGCGTCTTGCCCGACATTTCGATGAATTTGGTATGCACCGCGTGACCTGGAAAGTGGCGACTCGTTGAATGCTTCTATCATACTGGGCCATTTTGGATTTTCAATTTTGGATTTTGGATTCGCTCTCCCTGACTCCGCCATTCTTTGATCGACGAATCCGCCGCCTTGACCAACGGCGTATACCGTGGGTGCCGCGACTCTTTGTAGGGGTCGTTCCGCGCGGCATTGTAGCAGCAGATCAGCGACCAGCGGGGCTGCGGCGAAAGGTTCTGGTCGGAGCGGTGCAGCAGATTGCAGTGAAAAAAGAGGGCGTCGCCCGGCTGGGCCTCGACGTAGACCAGCTCCAGCCGCTCAATGGCCGCTTCGACGCGTTCCGCATCGGCGCCCGTCTGGTCGCCGGTCTTGCCGTGGTCGATGCGGCCCAGGAGGTGCGAACCTTTGAGCACCTGCAGGCAGCCGTTCTCGCGGTTGGCCCGGTCGACCGCGATCAGGCAGCTCAGCATGAGCGGATAGAGACAGCCGTTATTGTACCAATAGCCGTAGTCCTGGTGCCATTCCCAGGCGCCGCCGACGAACGGCTCTTTGAGCATCATCTTGGTGTGATAGTGGTACACCTCGCCGCCCAGAAGCTGCTCGGCGCGATCGACGATCCGCGGCGACCGCGAGAACAGCCCGTAGAGGTTTTCGCCCGGCTCGTTCCAGAGCGCCAGCCGCGTCTCGTGGCCGGTGGCATCTTTGCGGCCATAGGCACTGGCCATCATCCTTTCGTCATTTCGGGCGTAATCGAGCAGGATGGCCATTTCTTCGGCGTCGAACAGCGAGCGCAGCAAAAGATAGCCGTCGCGTTCATAGGCGGCCAGTTCGGTGGCGGAAAGAGGTTTTTGGGGCATGGAGGTTCTCGCGTGTGGAGTGTCGGTGGGATGGCATTATAAATATAAATGGGGCGTGGATGAGCGTGCCACGGGTGCATCAAACCCTCGAACCCTAATACCACTGATACACCGACAACCGCGACAGCCACTCGCGGGCGCGTTTGGCGAACTGCTCCAGCGCTTCGGAAAACGACGACACCAGGTCGGGGTTGGCCAGAATGAAAACGGTGCCGAAGACCGAGAGCGCGGCGATGGGCAGTCCGAAATCGAGCAGTGGCAAGCGTATTTGCGACGAAGCCGCCGTCGACCGGCCGTAGTACACCAAGCGTTTGTAACCCGACGCGATGGTCTGCGAGGCGAAGACGGCCGTCTCGGCCACGAACGGCGTTTGTCCCGAAAGCGCCATGGCAAAGGCCGCCAAGAGCGAGAACCCCGCCGCCACCAGCAGTACCGACCCGCACCAGATCGTTTTGGCCGCCAACAGCGCCGGCATCGCGCCGATCGTCCAAACAGCCGCACCCCTTCGTGGATGAAAGGCGCCCCACGCGAACACGACCGGCAAAACGACAAACAGCAGCGCGTATCCGGCAAACCCTTGCCCTCGGTAGATCGCCAGATCACAGAGCACAACCGCGACCACGACAGCCAGCAGTTCTCGCCAGCGCACGGGCGGCTGATCGACGACAGGCCGTTGCGCCCGCCTCATCTCGGTCATTCGCCTGTCTGAGCTGTCGCCGCCATCGGTCTCACGCGGTAGAGACGTTCCTGAAGTTTCGCCGGTCATCGCGGAAGCACCCTATGTTACCGGCCCCAAATCTGCCTGGCTGCTTTCATTATTTCGGATCCGCCGAGAAAGGCGATAGGCTTCATGGCGTGTCGGGCCTAAAGCACGCTATACTGACGTGGTCCGCTCTTTACGGCACGCCCGTCGCGGCAGGAGGCGTTCTGTACATTGCTACCAAGAGCCGCTTGTTCGCCATTACTGGCGACCGATGACGATGACCGCCATGCCCGACGAACTGCTGCCCGTTGCCACCTTTGTAAAGCCCGCCGAGGCGATGGCCGCGCGACTTGCGCTGGAAACGCAGGGGATCACGTGCTTCCTCAAAGACGAAAACATCGTCAGCATGGACTGGCTGCTGGGCAACGCCGTCGGTTACGTCAAACTCGTCGTGCGGGCCTCCGATGCCCTGCGAGCGCGTGAGGTGCTCGACACGCACTTCGACGACTGGCCCAGCTTCACGCAAGGCCCCACGTGGAAGTGCCCGCAGTGCGGCGAAGAAGCCGAAAAACGCTTCGACAAGTGTCCGCACTGCGGGACGGCCCGCCCAAGCAATCGTCAGGCCACGGCCGGCCCCAATGAAGAGAAGGAGTTCATCCAGAGTCTCCGGAACCGTGACGAAGCGCAACGGCAGGCCGGCAACCCTTACGCGCCGCCTCGGTCGGAAGCGGCGGCGGTCGAAATCCCTGGCGCCGAAGCGGATGTGAACACGGACGATGTGGCCGAAGGCCAGGCGCGCTGCCCCGCGTGCGGCCGGACCCGAGTGGCGGTTTGTCCGTTCTGCAGAACCACCGGCACGCGATTTCGTGCGGCCGACATGATGGAAATGGACGATGCCAACGAAGAACCGGCACTGCTGATCTGTCCGACTTGCGACGAGCCGTTCGAGCCGGCGTACCTGCGGCGCTGCGAATGGTGCGGACACGATTTCGGCACGGGCATCGAGCCGCCGGAGATCGTCCGCCCGTTGCAAACCGAGCCGCTGAACGGGCGCGTGCTGCTGGCCATCGCCGGCGGCTTGGCCATGGTCGCGGCGATCGTGGTCTACTTTGCCGTATTGCTTTCATGATGGCGAACGATGTAAAAGTGTTGCGGCCGCCCGCCGAGGTGCTCTACGCCGATGAGCTGGCTGCGCTGGCCAAGGCCGACCGCGATCCGCGGCCGCCTGGCTGGAAGCTGTCGCCACGCGCCGTCCGCAGCTTTATCTGCGGCGGAAAGAAGCCGGCCATCGAGCGAAAGTTTTTTGGCGACGACGTGCTGGTCGAACGGGCCATCGTCGGGCTGGCCGGCAACCGCGGACTGTTGCTGGTCGGCGAACCGGGCACGGCCAAGTCGATGCTCTCCGAATTGTTGGCCGCCGCCGTCTCCGGCTGCTCCACGAATACCATCCAAGGCACCGCCGGCACTACCGAAGATCAGATCAAGTACTCGTGGAATTACGCGCTGCTGTTGGCCGAAGGACCTTCGCCCAGGGCGCTCGTGCCCGGTGCGCTCCACGTCGGCATGAGCCAGGGCGTGCTCGTGCGGTTTGAGGAGATCACCCGCTGCCCGCCGGAAATTCAAGACACGCTGGTGAGCGTGCTCTCCGACAAGCTGATGACCATTCCCGAGCTTCACGGCGCGGACCGCGTGCTGCTGGCCCGGCCGGGATTCAACGTGATTGCCACGGCCAATATCCGCGATCGCGGCGTTCACGAGATGTCGAGCGCGCTGAAGCGGCGGTTCAACTTCGAAACCGTCCATCCCATCGGCGAACTGGATCAAGAGGTGAAGCTGGTCTTGACCGAATGCCAGCGGCTGCTGCAAGAGTCGTCGGTCGAGGTGACGATCGACCGCGAGGTGATCGAGCTGCTGGTCACGACGTTTCAAGACCTGCGGGCGGGCGTCACGGCCGAGGGGGTGCAGATCGAGCGGCCGTCGACGGTGATGTCGACCGCCGAGGCCGTCTCGGTCGGACTGCAAGCCGGCCTCGACGCTTTTTATTACGGCGAGCGGCGACTGACGCCCGAATTCATCGGACGGCACCTGGCGGGCTCGGCCATCAAAGACGACGCCGACGACTTGAAGAAGCTCAAGCACTACTTCGACGTCGTCGTCCGCGAGCGGAGCAAAACCAAAGGCGGCGTATGGGAGAGCTTCTTGAAATCGCGGAAGTATCTGCGGTGACAGCCAACCGATAACGAACCGGCAGCGCATCACTTCCGTAGCGGCGGCGAAAGGTCAATTGCTAGCAATCCGGCGAATATCTTTGATTAGCAGGAATAAGTGCAACGGATCGGTGGGCGACGGCACGAAGCCAAAGTGCGCGTAAAAGCTTCGCGCCGTCTCGTCTTTGGCATGCACGGCGATGGCGCGAATACCTGCAATATCCGCCGCTTGGGGTGTCCGGCGCATGGCATCTTTGAGCATCCCAGAACCGAGGCCGCGGCCCTGCCAGGCCGTGCTCACGGCGAGTCGCGCGAGCAGCATGATCGGGATTGGGTGATGAGCCAAGCCTTTGCCAGGGCGGTTCGGCGCGTCGTCGTAGGCAACCTCGCCAACCGCCAGTGAATAGTAGCCCACGATGGTCTGGTCCGAAACGGCCACATACGTCTGCGCGGCGCCCGCTTGCTGATTAGTCAAAGCGAATCGAACGAGGAATCGATTCAACTCTTCATGCCCGCAGTCGAAGTCGGCGACGTTGTGATCGGCGCGGAGCTTTTCGATAGCGAGGGGAGCGCTCACGGAGTCCCACTCGCCTCAAAGACGCTTCCCTCTTGGAACAATCGCTGTAGGCGCGGCAGGTCGCGAGGCTCCGCGTCGAGCGCCTCAACAAACGCCTTCCAATGATCCGCATCTAGGCCAAAGCGAGTGCGATCCGCTAGCGTTTCATCGGCGCGGATCAGTGCGCTTTCTAAGACAAATTCAGCCACCGAACGCTGGGCAACGTTGGCCGCCGCCTCAAGCTTTTGCTCGGCTTGCGGCGACAGGCGAAGGTCGAGTTGGATGGTCGATGTGCCGTGCTGAGTCATGGTTTTCTCGGGTAGGAAGCGATATAAAAATAGTATACCTCTTGCGGCCGCTATACACCATGCAAGGCGAAAGAATCGTAGAAATACCTGCGCTGATGGGCGCGGTCGTTCTCTCGGCGCGTGTGATCTACTTTCCGGTGCGGCACCACAGCCCGGCCTGTGCCTGGCACGTGAGCCGGCTGGTGCGCGAGATGCGTCCCGATGCCGTGCTCATCGAAGGCCCGCGCGACGCTTCGCCCCTCATCCCGCTGCTGCTGCACGCCGAGACGCGGATGCCCGTGGCGATCCACATGACCTACGTGGAGCGGCGGCCGAACGAGCTGCCCGAACGGCACGCGGCCTACTATCCGCTGTGCGATTTTTCGCCGGAACTGGCCGCGATGCGCACGGCCGCCGAGCTGAGCATTCCGGCCGCGTTTATCGACCTCTCGTTTGCCGAGATGGTGCGGTGCCGCCAACAGCCGCCGCCGGCCCACGCCGTTAGTCTGCAAGGCGAACGTCTGCTGACCCACAGCCATTTCCTGCTCGAAACCTGCCGCCGGGCCGGCGCCCGCGATGCCGACGATCTGTGGGACACACTTTATGAGGTCGACTACGAGCAGGTTTCGACCGAGCAGTTCATGCGTAATGTCATGGCCTATTGCGCCGTTGCCCGGCTGGGCTACGGTGACGCGGAGCTGGCGGTCGAAGGGTGCCTGGCCCGCGAGGCCGCGATGGCCGCCGCGATCGACAGCACCACGGGGCGCTTGCTCGTCGTCACCGGCGGCTTTCACACCGTCGCCCTGCCGCGGACGAAAGGCAGCCTGCCGCCCAACGTGCCGGTTGCTGCCGCCGATGCCCAGGTCGTGCTCATGCGTTACGGCTTCGAACAGCTCGACCGGCTGAACGGCTATTCCAGCGGCATGCCGTCGCCGGAGTTCTATCAGCGGCACTGGGAACGCCGCGACGTGGCCGGGCTGCTGGTCGAGCTTGCCCGGCAGTGCCGCCGCAAAAACCTGCCGGTTTCGACGGCCGACGCTGTGGCGGCCTTGGCCCAGGTCCGGAACCTAGCGCAGTTGCGTTCGCACCCTCGGCCGTCGCGCGAGGATCTGCTCGACGGCATCCGCTCGGTGTTCATCAAGGGCGCCGACGACACCGAGGGCGTACCGGTGCTGGCGCTGGCCCGCAAGCTGCTGGCGGGCGACCGCGTGGGCAACGTGCCGCCCGAAGCCGGTCTGCCGCCGCTGGTCCACGACTTTCGCCGGACGGCGGCACGGCTGCGGCTGAAGCTCGACCGCGTCGATGCCTCCGAGACGACGCTCGACCTGTATCGCAAGCGCAGCCATCGCGAAACGAGCCGCTTCTTGCACCGGCTAACGTTTCTCGATGTGCCGTTCGCCCGCTGGGTGCGCGGCCCCGATTTCGTGCGCGGCGAGCGGCTGGAACGGATTCAGGAGGTGTGGAACTATCACTGGTCGCCGCAGACGGAATCGACGCTGATCGAGCGATCACTGTACGGCTCGACGGTCGAAGAGGCCGCCGCCAACCGGCTGCTGGAGCATTTTCACGAGGCCGAGCGGGCCGGGCAAGGACGACGGGCAGACCTCGCCACTGAGCTGGTGCTGCACGCCTGCCGCATGGGCCTGCACCGCCACACGCAAGACCTGCTCGACCGCTTACACGGCCTGATCGCCGAGGACGGCGCCTTCGACTCGCTGGCGCAGGCGATGGAAAACCTGCTGCTGTTGGGCGTCTCGCGCGAGCCACTCGAAGCCCATCACCTGTCAGGCATCGACGAGCTGGCCGCGGCGGCCTACGACCGGGCGTGTTACCTATTGCCCGACCTGGCCACGGCGAGCGAAGAGCAGGAGCCGAAGCTGCTCGACGCCATGAACACGTTCTATCAGGCGGCGCGGACGTTGGGCGACACGCCTGATCGGCAGCTCCTGCGTTGGCAGGGTCTGGAGCAGCTTGCCGACGCGACGGAGGGCCTGGCTTCGTTGCGCGGCGCGGCGGTGGGACTGTTGCACGGCGACGGCCACTTCAGCGACGACGATCTCATCCGCCGTCTTCGCGGGCATCTGTTGGGCTCGAAGGGTGACGGCGCGGGAGCGACTGATTTTTTGCGCGGCCTGCTGCGTGCCGCGCGGCACGTGTTATGGCAGGTGCCGGGCGTGATCGAAGCGATCAATGAGCTGCTCAAAACATGGAGCGAGGAGCAGTTCGTCAAGTTATTGCCGCTGTTGCGTCTGGCGCTCTCGGACCTAACGCCGCAGGAGTGCGACCGCGTGGCCCGCGAGGTCGCGCGGCTGTTGGGCGTCGAGCGACTGACTCCGCCGCTCTTGCTCGACGTTCCGGCCAGCGAGATGCTGCGCGGCGTCGAACTGAACCGCCGCGTGCGCGAGTCGTTAGTGGAGGACGGGTTGGAAGCGTGGGGATGACCGCGGCGAGCGGCACGCGTGAGCGTGCCGGTAGTACCGAGTTCCGTCGGTATTCGAGTCACGGCTTGCGTAGCATGGCACCGTGACCGAATCGACGATAGACTGAGCAGCTATGAGCGAAGCCATGCTGACGATTGAGGATGCGGCATCGCTCAATTGGGGAACAGAGCATGGCTACGATTGCATTTCGCCGCGGAGCGGCGCCGGAGTTTAGCCGTGGGTGCCAACCCACGGTTAAAATGCGGTTGCTATCGAAAGCCGCGTAGCGGCGACGGATCTCTCGGCGTCGTCTCCGTCGCCGCTACGCGGCTTCACGAATCCTAACCTTCTGATTCCGTGGGTTAGCACCCACGGCTAAACTCCATCGCCCCTCCGGGGCGGGCTGTCCGTGGCACAATCAGTCAATACTTCAGATCCCTCCCCTGAACTTCTCCGCTGGCGACTCGTGCTCGGCCGCTTCGCTGAGCCACGCTTGCCGTGTGGCTTCGGCGGCACCGGTCAAGGCGCTCCGGGCGACGGTCAAGGCCGAGGTGGCCCCAGCGGCGGCCAGGGCCAACGCCCGTCGGGCAAAGGTGCAGGTCGTGCGGCCGGGCAGGGTGAGGGCGCTGGCCTCGGTCAGGGCCGCTACGGGCAAATGGACCGCGTGCTCGATTATCTCTACGGCCGCGAATATGCCGCGCGCGGCGTGCGCGGGCAGGGCGATTCCCGCCTCGGCGGCAGCGAGGAGAGCGTGTTTACCATCCCCGACTGGATTCGCGAAGTCCGCGAGCTGTTCCCCGCCGACACCGCCGAAGTCATTCAGCGGCACGCGCTCGACCGCTACGGCATGACCGAGCTGGTCACCGACTTCCAAGTGCTCGCCAAGCTCGAACCAAGCTACGAGCTGCTCAAGACCGTGCTCTCGTTCAAAGGGCTGATGAAGGGCGAGGTGCTCGAAATCGCCCGACGCATCGTGCGGCAGGTGGTCGAAGATCTTCGGCGAAAGCTGGCCAAGGACGTGCGGCAGCAGCTCTGGGGCAAACTCAACAAGCAACGCCGCAGCCGGCTCAAAGTGTTCAAGAACATCGACTTTCGCCGCACCATCCGGGCAAACCTCAAGCACTACAACCGCGACCGCCGCCAGCTCGTGCTGGAAACGCTGCACTTTTTTTCGCGCGTCGACCATTACCTCCACTGGCATATCATCATGGCCGTCGATTCGAGCGGCTCGATGCTCGACTCGGTGATCTATAGCGCCGTGATGGCCGGCATCTTCAAGGACCTGCCTTCGCTCAACGTGAATCTGCTGGCCTTCGATACCGCCATCGTCGATCTCTCGGACGAAATCGTCGACCCGACCGAGTTGTTGATGTCGGTGCAGTTGGGCGGCGGCACGAACATCGGCGGGGCGCTCGGCCACTGCGAAACGCTGGTCCGCCATCCCAGCCGCACGATCGTGATCGTCGTCACCGACTTTTTCGAAGGCGGCCCGCCGGAAGTCATGCTGGCCTCGATCAAGCGGCTGCGCGAGTCGGGCGTGCGCGTGCTGGGCCTGGCGGCCCTCGACCAGACGGCCCTGCCGAGCTACGACCGGCAGATGGCCGAACGCTGCGTGGCCGCCGGGGCCGAAGTCGCGGCACTCACACCTCAGAGACTCGCCCAATGGCTGAGCACGGTCCTCTCCTGACCCGGCTGCGCGACGCGCTTGCCGCGCTCGACGACGACGCACTGGCCGCGCTGGCCAACAAGGGACTGCTGCGACGTGCCCGAAAAGACCTGGAGCAGACGCCGGCGGAAATCGTAGGTCAGGCTTTCCAGCCTGACGCCGAAGAAATCCAAGTGCGCGTGGGCGGCGAAACCGTCTTCGTGCCGGCCAACCCGGTGCAGGCGCGCTGCTCGTGTCCGGCGGGCGGCGTTTGCCGACACATTCTGGCGGCCATCGTCCATCTTCGCGAAACGGCGACCGCTCAGCCCGAACCGACGGATGCAGCGCCGCCGGCCGCTTCGGCCGACGCGTTGTTCGCCAGTCTCGACGACGAAGCCCTGCGGCGTTGGGCGGGCAAGCCGCTCGTGCGTCGCGCCACCAAGGCGCTGGCCGAGGGGCTGAAAGTCGAGTTGGACGACAGCGGGCCGCTTGTCGTGCGTTTTCCTTCGCGAAATATCACGTGCCGGCTCGTGCCGGGCGCGGGCCTCGCCGGACTCATCTGTTCTTGCCAAGTGCCCGACGTGTGCGAGCATCGCGTGGCGGCCGTGCTCGCCTGGCAAGTGGCCCAAGGCACACGGACGATTGCGGCCGAAGAAGCGGTGTTGCCAGCCGCCGACGAAGCGCCCCGCACACGCGACGAGGTGCTGGCGTCGGTCCAGGTGGTGCTGGGGGAGATGTTCAGCGTGGGGCTTGCCCGGCTTTCCACGGCCACCAGCCAGCGATTGCAGACGCTGGCCGTCTCTTGCCACGGCGTGCAGTTGCCGCGGCTGGAGCGTTGGTTGACGGTGCTGGCCGACGAAACCTCGCGATCGCTCAAACGCGACGCCCAGTCGAGCGCGGCCAACCTGTTGGAATGGTCGGCCCGCGTGTCGGCCCTGACGGCGGCGCTGGCCGCGCCCAGGCCGCGGCTGGTGGGCCGGCATCGCACGAGCTACGAGCAGGTCGGCAATCTGTCGCTGATCGGTCTGGGCGCCGAGCGTTGGTCGAAGGCCGGCTACGTCGGCTTGACGGTTTACTTTTGGGATGAATCGCTGGGCAACTGGTGCAGTTGGAGCGACACGCGGCCGGTGAATGTGTGGGCTTTTGATCCTGTGCGGCGCTTCCAGGAGTATGGCCCGTGGGACGGCTGTTCGTCGCCCAAGGTCGCCAGCCATAGCCGCCTGCAGCTCACCAGCGTCTGGCGGAATCCCACCGGCCGCTTATCGGGCCGTTCGCGCACGCGGGCCAGCGTGCTGGGCGAGAGCGACCCGCGGCAGGTTCCGGCCATCTGTGATTGGACCCAGATCGGCGGACGGGCACAAAAACTCTTCGGCGCCGGCCTGTCCGAGCGGAACGAGCAAGACGAGCTGGTGCATCTTCGGCCTAGCGCCTGGTTGCCGGGCAGTTACGACGAAGTGCGGCAGGAGTTTGTCCGCGTGGTGCTCGACGAGAACGATCGCGCTCTGGCACTGGCGCTCTCTTTCGCCACCGAGACGGCCTCGGCGATTCAGATTCTGGAGCAGCACGACGCGACGGACGCGTTTGGGCTACTGGGTCGTCTGCGGCTCAGGGGAGGCAAGCTGTGGGTCGAACCGATTTCGCTCATCGGCGCGAGCGGCATCGTCAATCTTACGCTCGACGTTGCCCAGTCCGCATCACAGCCGCCGACGAATCCGCTCGTCACGGTGCGTCCGGCCAAGCCGGTAGACGAGTCTGACCAGGAACCATCGTTCGACGAGTTTTCGCCTGACGACGTGTTCCTTGTCGGCTCGTCGACGCCTTTGGGCATTTTTATGTCGGGCATTGAGGCGGAGCTGGAACATGTGGCGGAGTCGGGCAGCTCGGTCCGTCGCGACCTCAAGCCTCTGGAGCAGGCGGCCGCACGCTTGGACGGCCTGGGGTTGGAAACCGTGGCCGCCTCGATCGCTGGGCTAGTTGCAAAACTCCGCGTCGCCCCCCACACTATTGGCATCGGCGAACGTGCAGCGGCCGCGGCCGCCCTGTTGCGTGCCGCGTATGTGGTGCGCTTGGCGATCGTCGAGGAAGCGCTGGCGGTTGCCACGGCCGGCTTGGGGTAACGAGTGTCACCGGATGTCGGCCGCGTAGCGGCCAGGGAGTTTAGCCGTGGGTGCCAACCCACGCGAGAGGTTGCATCCACATCGAAAGCCGCGTAGCGGCGGCAGAAATCGTCGCGTGCGGGCGAGCCACCGGCTAAGAACAATTTGCGCGTTTCCTGTCCAGCGACCAGACCCAACCTCCTTCGCCGCTACGCGGCTACTGCGGCGATTGCGAACGCTTTCCGTGGGTTGGCACCCACGGCTAAACTCCCTGGCCGCTCCGCGGCCGTGGTCTGCAATACCCAGCGGTAACATGTTGACATATCGGTGCGGTTGGACCCTTCTTGCCCCGGAGGGGCTGCGGAGTTTAGCCGTGGGTGCCAACCCACGGGAGAGGCGCATCGACACCGAAAGCCGCGTAGCGGCGGCAGAAATCGTTGCGTGTAGCGGCGGCGGAGGAAGAAGCGATGCAGCGCAAGGGCATTGAGACCGACGTAATGACGATGCATACTTCGGTGAAACCTGCGCGAAGCTCCGCCGCCGCTACGCGGCTCTGGCGGGGCTTGCGGACCGTTTCCGTGGGCTGGCGCCCACGGCTAAACTCCCTGGCCGCTCCGCGGCCGCTTGTCTGGAACCCCAAAATGCCTTTCGCCACTTACAAGAACCTCGCCGGCTTCAGCCCCGAGAAAATCGCACTTCTCGAAAAAGACTTTGCCGGCCTCAACGAGTCGCGCGGCGATCTGGCCGAGCGGGCCGTGCGGTACGTCGTGGACGGCGACGACGCCAACGTGCTGGAGGCACTGGCGAAGGCACATAATCCGGCGCAACAGCTTCGCCTGATCCGGCCGTTGGGCACATATCATCCGAACAACCACGACGATGCCGCGCGAAACGACTTCTTTGCCACTGTTGAGCCAGGTGCCAGCGAACCGTATCTTCGGCTAGCGAAGGTCTATGAAGCAGCCGCGAAGGGGAGTTCGTCGGTGCAGCTTCATTTCCAAATCTATTACGGCGGACTGCCCTGGCTGGAACTGTTCTTGCAAGAAGTGTGGATTCGCGGGATGAGGCTGCAGATACGCCGGCACGTGCAGCCATATTTTCCCTTATCGTTAATTGAAGACATGCTGGCGGCCGAAGGGCACGATCCGGCGCTGTTGATCAAAAACCTGTTTAGCACCGAACCCCAGGACAATCTGCGCTTCCTCTGGGCCATGACCTTTAAGGCGCTTTCTGGTTTCAATGCCAGCATCACGAAGCATCGCGAGGTGGTGGCCAATGCACTGTTGCAGGCCGATGCAGCAAGAAAAGTCGAGTTGCTCGAAATGCTTGACAAGCACGACGTATCGCCCGATTCCTTCCTGCCAGAACTCGTGTCACTGGCCACCTCCGGCGCAAAGACGGTGCGCGAAGCGACCGTCCCTCTATTGAGCCACGTCCGCGAACAGGCACGACCCTTCGTCGAACAAGTAGCCATGCAAGGCGCTGCCACGGAGCGCGCCGCGGCTATTCGCTGGTTGGCACGCTTTGCATGCGACGTGGCGAAAGAATTCTTGCTGGCTCGCCAACAGGCCGAAAACGCTCCAAAAGTTCAAGAAGCCATCGGCGAGGCGCTAAGCGAACTGACCGATTCCCCTGCGGCCGTTACATGCGATACGGCTCCGTGTTTGCCGCCGATAGGGCCCGTCGAAACCGTCGTGCCCCTTACCGCATCGGCGCGCGAGGCGATCGCCGAGCTGATCGAGGCTTACAACGAGGCGGCCATCGAGCGTAACCAAGCGCTGGCGCTGCATCGCCAACAACATCCGGGACACGGTCAACCGGACTCGCCCATCTACGATCAGACGCGGATCGACGAGACTTGCCGTTTATTGGAGACGCTGACTGACGCAGCGCCGCTCTTGAATGGCGAGCCACCACTGCCGTTGCTCTATGGCGCCAATACATTCGATCACTTCAATCGCTTGGCCCAGCATCCAGACATCCGGCTCATTCATTTGGTGCGTCTCATGACGCTAACGGGATACATCACTGCGCGCCATTGGGCAAATCCGACCATGTTTTGGGGAACTGACGGATCTTTGCGAGCATATCACGAGCACCACATTCCCGGTGTCACATTGCGCGAGTTTGCCGCAGTGCTGGAAGGAATCGGAATCGACAGCCGGATGATTGGGTATGAATTACTGAGCGGCGATCAAAGTCGCTTCCAATGGCTGGCCGACGGCTCTGTCGAGTATTTTTCGGAGCGTCTCGACATCCTTCAGAAAAGCTTGGACGCCCGCGCGCTTGCCGGCACGTTTCATTACGAATGGCTCGGCGCGCGCACCAACGCCTTAAAGCTGCTCTCGCATTTTCCGTCTGTGCCTCCGTCGCTGATCGGCCGGATATGGCAAATTGCGATCGGCGCAGGAAAGACCGATCGCGCCGCAGCCCAAAGAATCATGGAGCGCGTGCCCGACTTCAGGCAACGGGTGGCCGACGCCTTGACCAGCGGCGATTACCAGACGCGCGTGGTGGCTGCCGAATGGTTGGGACGTTCGCGCGATAAGCAGGCGGCAGCCGTCTTGCACAAGGCGCTCGCGAAAGAGAAACAAGACGCCGCCAAAGACGCGATGTTGACCGCGCTGGAGCGGCTGGGCGAAGCGATCGATCGCTATCTCGACCGCGACCAACTGTTGGCCGCGGCGGAGCGGGGCCTGAAGAAGGGACTGCATAAAGACTTGGCCTGGTTCCCTTGCCATTCCTGGCCCGAGGTCCGCTGGCAGAACTCGAACGAGCCAGTGCCGGTCGAGATTCTCAACTGGTTTCTCGCCAACACGCACAAGTTGGGTAGCCCGGAGGCGGGAGCACTGCTGCGGCGTTATTGTCGGCAGTTCGCGCCCGACGACCGCCAGACGTTGGGGTTGTTTGTGCTGAGGAGTTGGATCGAGCATGACATACATCGCAAACACAGTGACGCCCAGGCGCGTCAACTGGCGAAACAGCAGGCGGCTCAATCGCATCGGATGTTTCCTCAAGTTATGACGCTCCAGCAATGGGAAGATGCCGCGTATAGAATGTTGAGCCTCGAGTGCCTCGGCTCGGCTGTCAAGCAAAAGGGCATCCTCGCCCTGGCCGCCGCCTGCTGCGGCGATGAGGCAGTAAAAATCGTCGGCGATTATTTGAAGCAATGGTACGGCCATCGCGCCGCACAGTGCAAAGCGCTGGTCGCCATGCTGGCTTCTCTCGATCGCCCGGCCGCCATCCAACTGCTGCTCTCGGTGGCCAATCGCTTTCGCACGAAGGGCATCCGCGAAGAGGCCGAAAAGTACGTGAAGATTGTGGCCGAACGCAAGGGGTGGACCATCGATGAATTGGCCGACCGCACCGTGCCGACGGCCGGCTTCGACGACAGCCTGTCGCTCGAACTCGACTACGGCTCGCGGCAACTAACGGCCAGGCTACTACCCGACTTCACGATCGCGCTGGCCGATGAAAACGGCAAGCCGCTCAAGTCGTTGCCCGAACCGCGCAAGGACGACGACCCCGACAAAGCCAAGGCCGCCAGAAAGCAGCTCTCGACCGCGAAGAGTGAATTGAAAAAGCTTGTGGCCCAACAGAAGGCGCGGCTTTATGAGGCGATGTGTACCGAGCGCACCTGGAGCTACGCCGACTGGAACGCGTACCTTCACCAGCATCCCATCGTCGGTCGCCTCTGCCAACGGCTGGTTTGGGCGGTGCTCGACGGGGAAAGGCTCTCTCAGACCTTTCGTCCGCTCGACGACGGCACGCTCACCGATGAAAACGACGAGCAGGTCGTCGTGCCAGCCGGTGCCCAACTGCGACTGGCTCACGGCTCCTTGGTCTCACCCGAAACGTCGGCGGCCTGGACGCAACATTTCGCGGACTACGAAGTGGAACTGCTCTTCGTGCAGTTCGGGCGACCGGGATACGTTCTGCCCGACGACAAGCAAGACGCCACGGAACTTGCTGACTTCGAGGGCCATCTTATCGAAGCGTTCAAGCTTCGCGGGCTGGCCACGCGGCTCGGCTATACACGCGGTCCGGCGCAGGACGGCGGCTGGTTTTACCACTACGAGAAAACGCTCGCCGGCATGGGCCTGAAGCTTGAGCTGCGCTTCAGCGGCAACGGCCTGCCGGAAGAGAACCGCACGGTGGCTTTGATGAGCCTGCACTTTCTGCCCACCGGCGGCGAATCGGCCGGGATGCCATTCGACCAGCCGGGCACGCCCCTGCGCGACGTACCCGGCGTGCTCCTGAGTGAGTGCTACCACGACCTGGCGACCATCGCCGCCGCGGGCACTGGCTATGACGCGGATTGGCAGAAGAAGGTTGGAATGTAGGTCTGCCCAGGTGGAAACCGTTACCAGGTGATGCCTGATCGCCTAAGCCCTTTTTATCTCGTACAGATCCACCGTGTGCGGAACCGTGCCGTTGTCGAACGGCGCCTGAAGCACGCGCTCGATGGCCAGACCGCGGCTGCGGCATTCGTCGTGGAACCGCGCCGCTCCAGGGCGACCGGGGTCGGCGACCAATGCCAAACCATCGGCGGCCAGCGTGTGCTCGATGGCCGCGGCGATCAACGCGGGATAGGCCTTTTCGTAGAGCACGTCGGCCGCCGCCACCACGTCAAAGGTTCCCAAATCGGACGGAAGATTTCGCCAATCGATCAAGCGGGTCGCGATGGGCGGCAAACCGTTGCGGGCACGATTGACCTCGGTGAATTCCAGCGCTTCGGCATAGTAATCGGTCGCCAGCACCTCGAACCCGCGCTGCGCGGCCACGGCGCAAACCAAGCCCACGCCGCAGCCCAGCTCGATCAGCCGTTTGCCGGCGCCGCGGATGCGGGCGGTCCGCTCGGCAAGGCACAGCGCCGAAGGCCAGACGTCGGCCCAGTAGGGCAGACGCGCGTCGCGGTTGAAATCGTCCTCGCTGATCAACTCGTCCGAGCTGCGCGGCTTGATGAGCGCGAACGGCCGGCCGGCTGCTTCGATCGTCTGTTCGACGACCGCGAACCGCCGCCCGAGCGACGCGGCCAGCGCTTGCCAGTCGCCGGCCGTCATCACTCACCGAAGAGAAGTTTTGCCAGCGCGGCCAGGCCGACCACCATCAACGCCGTCAAGGCGACAATCGCCAGAAAGGATTCCGTGAGCATCGAACGACACGCTTACGCAAAGTTGGGGAACGATTTCCGACAAGTATATGGCGAACGAACGGCGTGTCCAGTGGATTGCGCGGGACTTGTGGAGCTTGCCACGCGCTTTACAATAGTTGGCCTAGCAGTTCATCAAGCACAACCATCAGGAGTCATCGCAACGATGTCTGGACCGATCGTTCGTTCGGGGCCGAGCCCCGAGTTTTCGAAGAATTGGGAGAGCGTTTTCGGCAAGCCGGGGACCGCGGCTGCCGCGGCGAAAAAGACCGCGAAAAAGGCGGCCGGAAAGAAGTCCGCCAAAAAAGCCCCCGGCAAGAAGGCCAAGAAGAGCGGCAAATAACATGCGTCTGAAGAACAAGGCTGCCATCGTCACCGGGGCCGGTTCGGGCATCGGGCGGGCTATCGCCGAGCTCTTCGCTCAGGAAGGCGCCAAGGTGCTCGTCGCCGAAATCGAAGAGCCGGGCGGCCGCGAGACGGTGGCGGCCATTCGTGCCGCCGGAGGCACCGCCGAGTTCGTGCGCACCGACGTGGCCGACGAAGCAGCCTGCCGCGCGATGGCCGAAGCGGCCGAGAAGCACTTTGGCCCGGTGGGCGTGCTGGTGAACAACGCGGCGGCGTTCGTGTTCGGCAAGGTCGAGCAGGCCAGCCGGGCCGACTGGGAGCGCGTGTTGGCCGTGAACGTGCTGGGCCCGGCGCTGTGCGCCAAGCACGTGTTGCCCTCGATGCGCCGGGCGGGCGGCGGGTCGATCGTCAACATCGCATCGGTGAGCGGCTTTATCGCGCAGCCGGGCTTTGTGCCCTACAACTCGTCGAAGGGCGCGCTGCTGCAATCGACCCGCTGCATGGCGCTCGATTTGGCCGCGGAGAACATCCGCGTCAACGCGATTTGTCCGGGCGAAATCCATACGCGGGCCACCGATTATCACATTCAAAAACTGGGCATCGACCGCGAAGTAGCCTTGGCCAAGCTGGCCGCCGTCTCGCCGATGCAGCGCATGGGGCGGCCCAGCGAAGTGGCCTACGCCGCGCTGTTCTTGGCGTCGGATGAAGCGTCGTTCGTCACCGGGGCCAAGCTGGTCGTCGATGGCGGGGCGACGCTCGATTAGCAAGCGTGGTCGCGGCCACCTGGGGCCGAGAGCGACCGCGATCCACTGGCAACGGCAACGATCATGCTACAATGATTCCAAACGGAGGATCCTATGCCGCTACGCGATCACTTTCGCCCACCTGTGGATGACGTTCATTCCTGGGACGAACTTCACGGCGGCTGGCCGATGATGATCGTCCAGGAGCTGACCGAGATTCTGCCGGAGCCTTATTTCGCCGCTCCCGGCGTGCATCTTGGCACGCTCTACGAAGTCGATATCGGCACTTACCGCAGGCCCTTTGCAGAAGCCAATGACTTCGATTTGACCAAAGGCGGTGTGGCGGTCGCGACCTATGCGCCGCCGAAGCCGACGCTGACCTTGGAACCGCGGTTGCCGAATCAGGATGTCTACGAAGTCCGGATTTACGACAGCCGGCGCAACCGGCACTTGGTGGCGGCCATCGAAATCCTCAGCCCTTCGAATAAGGACCGTCCCGAAAACCGCGCAACCTTCGTTGCCAAAGCGGCCACGCTGCTCACGAACAATATCTGCGTGTCGATGGTGGATGTCGTGAGCACGTTGGATTTCAATCTGTATGCGGAGGTGTTGAATTTTCTCAACGGCGTCGATCCGGCCTTGGGGACCGAACCGCCGCCGATGTACGCCGCGACGCTTCGCATGCGCTACGAAGATCGCCGCCGCATGATGGATAATTGGTATCATCCGCTCGCCATCGGCCAACCTCTGCCGACGCTGCCGATCTGGCTCACGGAAACCAGGGCCATCTCGCTCGATTTGGAATCGAGCTACCAAGAGACCTGCCGCGCCCTCAGAATCAGGTGAGGCGCGAGAAGCACAGACAACGCAAACCACCTGGACTCGATGGTCGGCGCGCGGATAGACTGTTGGCACAGCGGCCTGCTCTGCGGCCCCCAATCGCGCCCCGAAAGCGGCGCTCCACGAAGCTGAAAGTGACCCCGATGAACGACGACCTTCCCGCGGCGGCGCCGCCAGCGCCAGTTGATCCGCAACCGACGAGCCACGCCCCGGCGGCGCCGCGACGGCTGTGGCCCGGTTACCTGTTGATCGCAGCTTACTGGGCGGTGAGGACCGCGATCGGCCGCCTGGAGCTGCCGATTACCACCAGCTTCATGGGTCTGGCGGGCGTGGGCGTCTTGGTGACCTTGTTGTTCGTCATCTGGTGGCTGACGAACCGGTCCGTCGCCGGCCGCGATCGCCTGATGGTCTTTGCGGCCGTGGTGCTCGGCGGCGCGGCGGCCATCGCTGCCTCGCAAAACACGCTGGGCCCCGTCGGTGTGATCTTTATTGGATTGCCTTGGGTGCTCACCGTTTGGATTGTCTGGATGGCCATCGTGCGCCGCGCGCCGGCGCCCGTCTTTCGCTGGGGAACCATGGCGGCGGTCTGCCTCCCTTGGGTCTATGTGTCGCTCGTTAAAATGAACGGCGTCAGCGGCGACGTCAAGTTCCAAACGCAGTGGCGCTGGACACCCACCGCCGAAGACACGTATCTGGCGGCGCGTGCCAAAACCGCGGCCGACGCGCAATCGGCCGACGCGGCCGAACAGGATCCGCCGGCGCGCGACTTGGTGGCCCAGCCGGGCGACTGGACCGCCTTCCGCGGCCCCCTGCGCAACGGCGAGGTGCGGGGCCTCAAGATCGGTGTCGATTGGGAAAAGTCGCCGCCCAAGCAGGTCTGGCGGCAGAGAATTGGTCCCGCCTGGTCGTCGGTGGTGATTGTCGACGGGCGGCTCTTCACGCAAGAGCAAGTGGGCGAGCAGGAGCTGGTGGTCTGCCTCGATGCTCAATCGGGCAAACGCCTATGGTCGCACGAAGACCCGGTGCGATATTGGGACAGTCAAAGTGGCGCCGGCCCGCGTGCCACGCCCGAATTTTTCGCCGGCGATCTCTACACGCAGGGAGGAACCGGCATTCTCAACTGCCTCGACGCCGCGAGTGGTCGGGCGAAATGGTCGCGCAATCTCGTGAAAGACACGGACGCGGCGTTGCCGATGTGGGGCTTTTCCAGCTCGCCGCTGGTCGTCGACGACGTGGTCGTCACGTTTGCCGGCGGAAAAGACGGCAAGGGCCTGGTGGCCTATCGCACGAACGACGGCAGCCCGGCCTGGACCGCCGGCACCGGGCCCATCAGCTATAGCTCGGCACAGCCGATCACCGTCGACGACGAAACGCTGGTCGTCTTTCTCAGCGACGAAGGAGTGATTGCCGTCGATCCGGCCTCCGGCAAGCTGGCCTGGCAATATCAAGCCCTCGGCCACGGCGTTTGGCGGGTCGTGCAGCCAACGGCCCTGGGCGGCGGCTCGATCATGGTCGGTTCGGAAGATCTGGGCACCGTCTGCCTGGAGACGCGAAAAGAGGACGGCCAATGGCAGGTCCGCAAACGTTGGACATCGAATCAGTTGCGGCCCTCCTTCAACGACGTTGTGGTCTACGACGGCTGCGCCTATGGCTTTGACCTAGGCATCTTTTGCTGCTTCGATACCCAGACCGGCAAGCGCCGTTGGAAAGGCGGCAGGTATGGCCACGGCCAGGTCTTGTTGCTGACCGATCAGGCGCTGTTGCTGGTGACCGCCGAATCGGGCGAGGCCGTGCTGCTGGAGGCCACGCCCGAGAAGCACCGCGAGCTGGCGCGCATGCAGGCGATCGAGGGTAAAACCTGGAACCATCCGGCCATCGCGCATGGCTGCCTGTACCTGCGCAACGACCAGGAGATCGCCTGCTATCGTCTCCCGCCCGCCAGCGACGAAATGGCGGCGCGTTGACACGGGACTAAAAACGGGACTTATCGGACAGCAGCTCTTTCGCCTACCCTGCCCGCGTGTCGCCGCCCTGCTCGAATTCCACAACCCGCCGGCCAATCCGCGATACCCGGTCCATTGTCGTCTATGGCAGGTAAAGCCTGCCGGCGCCGCGAAGAAAGTCAATGTCAATCAAGCGGCGAGTAGACTTTCAGCGACCTGCTGAACGTACTCGCGGCTGTATCGAAGCCGCTCGGAGTCGGCAATCGTCAACACCGGCAGGGATTCGGCCGTGTTCTGTGACCGGATCGTAGACTCTAACGAATCAGGATCGTCTTCATTTCGGTTGCTGGTGACCAAAACATATTGCTCGCGCTGACAAAGCTGCCAAATTGCGGCGTCGGTGGCGTCGGCATCGAGGCCAACATCTTGGAAACGTGCATAGCTGATCGCAAGCTCGTCCCATAGATCGATCCAGCCCGCCGCGCGTACGACGGCCATGACAAGGTCGACGTGGCCCACGATGTTTGGCGTCAGCCAGTAGGCCCTTCAACATGCTGGCCCTTCGCCTTTTGCTCTTGAATTGCGGCCAAGCGTGCATGAATCTGTTCGCGCCCGCGACGCAGTATTTCCTCGACTTCCGGCGGATTTCTGCAAGTCGCGTTTCGCGCACGAATCCGGCGGTCGACCTCGAGCACCTCTTCACGATGCTCATTGAAATACCGCTCGACCGCCTCAAGCTCAGGCACCGACAACGACGGCATGATTTCGCGAATCTGGTCGTAGCTGTAATTCAACTGGAAATAGGGAACGATGTCTTGAACGGTGATGCGGCTGGTGGAAAGCTGCGGTCCGCGTCCGCGATTGATGATGGTGATTTCGCGCTGCATCGCTCGGTCGCTCCAGAAAGCTTCGATCACTGCCTAACCCGGATGATTCACCGGCCCCCGAACTTGGCGCGCAGACTGCGCGAACACCAACCCGAAGCGCAAGCGAGCTAAGTCCTTTGCTGATCCTCGCTTGCGCTTCGGGTTGGTGTGGGCCGGTGAATAATCCGGGCTAATTCTAGGCCTGACGGCGAGCCACTGTCCACAGCAGCGGCATTCTGGTAGCGGTCTATTCGTGGCGGCAGGGAACTCGCCAAGCCAGGCCGCCGAGTCGTCGACCAGTTCCATGAAGCGGGCCGGCAACGATGAGTCGATCGCCTCGTGCCGCCGCCGCAAGTCAATCGGTGGCGAACTTGCCCCAATCGCTGGGTCTTCGGCTTTGGGTCTTGGGCTTTGCGTGCTGAACCCCCAATAGAGTTCGACGGACTACATCTTTCGGTTTCGCTTGGCGATTTCGTCGCGGAGCTTCGCGGCCAACTCATATTGCTCGCTGGCCACCGCCTCGTCGAGCTGCTCTTGCAGCGTGCGGCCGATGTGATAGTGGTCGCGCAGCGATTCGCGAAGCTGGTTCAACCGCTCGACCAGCTCGTCGTCTTCATAGCGTTCTTCGGCGTCGACGTCGACGTAAAACTCGCGGATGCGGTTGAGCCCCTGATTGATCTGCTCGATGGCCGCCTCCGGCCCGTGATCTTCCAGCTCGGCCAAGGCGGCGGCCTGGGTGCGGTGAAAGAGGATGAACGGCCGATACTGCTCGTGCGACATCGTCCAATCTTCGCTGGGCGAATGCTGCCGGGCAAAGTCCATGAAGGCCAGGCTATGATCGGCGTCGCGCACGGCACGGCGGAACTCGCGCAAGGCCAGCCAGCAGATACGACGCTGGTAATACTGCACGAACTCACGGTCCGCCTCGTTGCACTGCTCTTCGCTGAGCACGAACTCCTCGCCGTCGTGGACCGCCAGAGCCAACAGATAGTCGAAATAGGTCTCCGCCCCACCGGGCCGGGCGCCGTCGGGCCGGCCGTCGACTTCGAGCTGCAGCACACCCATATCGATCCGCATCTGCAACACCTCGCGGCCGTCGGCGCCGCGCACGATGCGCGCCGCGACTTCGCCGGGCTCGTAGTTCCAGTCTTTCAGGATGGAATCGATGTTTTGCCGTTTCGCCATGAATCTACCTGCGGTGACCCCATGCACCGGCACCGAAAATGTCTCATTTGCTCCCCATGTGCAGTATATTATACCACGGCGTCCACCGCCGGAGCGCCGCCGCGCAGCAGTGTCTCACGCGCCGCCAACACGTCGCGCAAGGCGGCTGCCGGCTCTTCAGCCAAGGCCGTCAAGTGCCCCATTTTGCGGCCCGGCCGCGGCGCCGCCTTCCCATATAAATGAAGCTTCACGTTGGGGCAAGCGCAGAGTGCTTGCCAGTCGGGCCCGCCCCCTTGCCAAAGATCGCCCAACAGGTTCGCCGTCGCCGCCGGGCAAATCAAGCGCGTCGAGCCGAGCGGCAGGCCGCAGATCGCCCGAAGCTGCTGCTCGAACTGACTCGTCACCGAAGCGTCGAACGTCAGATGGCCGGAATTGTGCGGCCGCGGGGCGAGTTCGTTGATCAGCAGCGAGCCGCCGCCGGTCACAAAAAACTCGACGCACAGCACGCCGACAACGTCGAGTTTTTCCAGCACCGCCCGCGCAATCTCGACGGCCTGGACGACGATCTTGTCCGGCAGCGGCGCGGGCGCCAGCGAGACGTCGAGAATATGGTTGCGGTGCGTGTTGGCGATCAGGCCGTAATCGACAAACGAGCCGTCGATGCCGCGGGCCGCCACGACCGACGCCTCGCACTCAAAATCGACCCAGGCTTCCAGAACGGCCTCATCGGTCGCCAGTCGCCGCCAGGCGTCGTCGATCTCTTCAAATCGCGCGAGCTTGACCTGCCCCTTGCCGTCGTAGCCCCAGCCGGCGGTCTTGAGCACGGCCGGAAGCCCAAGCTGATGCACGGCCCGGTCCAACTCCGCCGCGCTGCGGACCGCGACAAACTTCGTCACGGGAAAGCCATTGGCGCGCAGAAACGTCTTTTCGCGCAAGCGGTGCTGGGTCGTATGGAGCACGGAGCCGGCCGGCCGCACGATCGCGCATTCGGCGGCGGCCGCGGCCGTGGCGGCGGGAACGTTTTCGAACTCGAAGGTGACCACCGCCACCTGCCGCGCAAAACGCCGCACGGCATCCAGATCGTCGTAGCCGGCGTTGATCTCGAGGTCGGCCACTTGCCCGGTGGGGGTGTCGTCTTCGGGCGAAAGCGTGTGGACGCGGTAGCCCATGCGACGGGCCGCGATGGCAAACATCCGGCCGAGTTGGCCGCTGCCCAGCACGCCGACCGTGGCTCCAGGCAGAATCGCTCGCGTCACGGAATTCGGTCTCCCAGCACGTCGCAGGTCTGTTGTTCGCGAAACTGCTTCAGGTTCTGCCGCAGCTCGGGCCGCTTGTTGGCCAGAATGGCGATGGCCAGCAGGGCGGCGTTTGTGGCGCCGGCCTTGCCGATGGCCAACGTGCCGACGGGAATTCCGCCGGGCATTTGCACGATGCTCAACAACGAATCGAGGCCGTTGAGAGCCTGGCTTTGCACGGGAACGCCCAGCACCGGCAGGGTGGTTTGCGCCGCCACCATGCCCGGCAGATGCGCCGCGCCGCCGGCTCCGGCAATGATGACTTCCAGTCCGCGGTCCTCGGCGCTCTTGGCATACTCGGCCAGCCAATCAGGCGTGCGGTGTGCGGAAACAACGCGGCATTCGTGCGGGACATCGAAACGCGTCAGCACCTCATCCGCATGGCGCAGCGTCTCCCAGTCGGACTTGCTGCCCATGATCAGGCCGACGAGCACTTGCGACTGGGAATCCACGATACGCTACGACAAAGATGAGTGAAGCTGCGGACGAAGCGATCTTACAAAGCCGTTGCCGCGAAGTCGAGTGTTGGGGGGGGGTATGGCGGT
>Ga0307373_10002203_pt1 | contig 35336 bp, 32 predicted proteins | sample OX2MG_FD_202534 | JGI IMG/M metagenome (GOLD analysis project Ga0307373, IMG submission 202534) | Soil microbial communities from Risofladan, Vaasa, Finland - OX-2 | ecosystem: Environmental > Terrestrial > Soil > Coastal area > Acid sulfate soil | place: Finland: Risofladan, Vaasa | collected...
ATATGGGAGTGAATGGCGAACGACGAACTCGCCCTTTTCGAGCATGGCGCCGTCGAAGATGAAGACGTCGGGGTTCATGAAGCCGGCAAGGAGTTTGCCTCCCGGGCGCAGGACACGCGCGCACTCATGCCAGACCGGCTGCACGTCCGGGCAGAAGACGTTGGAGACGGGGTGAAAGACGAGGTCGAAAGAGGCATCTGCGAACGCCGAAAGGTCGCGCATGTCGCCGAGGACGGTGCGAATCGCGAGCCCCTCCCGGGCGGCGACGAGCGAATCCTGGGCGAGCTGGGCGGGCGAGTTATCGAGGGCCGTGACGTTCGCGCCCGCGGCGGCGAGGATCGGGGCCTGCTGGCCGCCGCCGGAAGCAAGGCAGAGCACATCGAGGCCGTGGATGTCCGCCGGGAACCATTCGCGCGGAACGGGGTGGTAGCCGATGAGCACCACGGACCAATCGCCCGCGCGGGCCCTGGCGATCACGCCGGGGTCGACCGGCCGAGTCCACTCGTCGTCACGCGCGACCTGCCTGTCCCATGCCGCCCGGTTGTGCGCGACGGAGTCAAACAGCGGGTCGGAGGGTGCGGTCATCGAGAGAGGGTAGGCACCGGCCAGTAAACGGGCAACGGCTCAGGGGCCAGGGACGAACGGCTCGACAGCCGTGACCAGCGCGGGGAGATCGTGTTGCAGCGTTTCCCAGATCGAGTAGAGGTCAACCGAGTCGTACTGATGGATGACGATATTGCGGAGGCCAACATAGTCTTGCCACGGGACAGCAGGAAGCCGTTCTCTCGTATCGGACGACAGGCGGCGCGCCGCCTCGCCGATGATCTCCAGCCTTCTGAGGACGGAATCTTGCAACTGCACATCTTCAAGGAATTCATCCAGCTCCCGGTCGAGAATGTACTGCTGGACGAGGCGCGCCGACTCGAGCAGGTCGAGCAGTGACTGCAGATCACGCGGCTGCATAAATCGTTCGCGCCGACTCCAGGATCGCCCGGCGACGGAGGTAGTTCCGGCTTGCGTCAAGTCCGCGCCGGCTCACGACATCAACCGGCCGGCCCGCAATGCGGGCAAACTCGGCGCTCATGTGGACGAGGTCGAAAGCCGACCATTTTGCCTCCGGCCCCGGCGTGATGAGGAGATCCAAATCGCTATCGGCGCGGAAATCCTCACGCAGCGCGGAACCGAACACGGCCAGCTCAGCGATCTGCCACCGGCGGCAAAACTCAGCGACGCGCTCGGCAGGAAGTTCGATCTGCATGTGTGCCTGAAGCATAGCATTCCGGGAGTTGGAGCCGGCGACCTCCAGCCTGTCAGTCGAACCAGCGCATCTCACCCGGGGCGAGGAGCGCCTCGACAACCCGGCCGCGCGCCTCGACGGCGATCGTCCGCGGCCGGGGCCCGTCGTTGCGCACCTGCAGGCGGCCACTCACCGGGCGCTGGAAGAGGCCCGCGGAGGTGAGGTGTCCGGTATCACCGAAGACCCGCGGGGTAGGCGCCGGGGCGGACACCTGCCAGAGCGCACCTTCGTGGGGCTGGAGGCGAGTATCGCCCATCGGCAGGGCGCGCGCGTTCCAGACGTCAAACGCTACCTCACCGGGCCGGAGGACTTCGCCCGATGGCACCCAGCGGGCGCTGTCTCCCCAGTTGAGGACACCCACAAGGAAGCGTCCGCCACCGAGGTCGGCGCGCCAGATGGCGGGCACAGGCCCATCGGCGGGGTCGGCCGGGAGGGCAGCGGTCCCGGCGGGAGGAAAGAGCGCGAGTGCCATGTCGCGGCGGGCCGGACCCAGGCGCGCAAGGTCGTCGCTGGCCACCACCATGCCACCGCTGAGGGCGATGCCGGTTGCGAGGAAGCGCACCTCCGGCTCTTCGAGCGCCGTCTCAGTTTCGCGGACGATGAGGCAATCGGGGTCGTTGACCCACCAGCGGTTATGCATCCAGTTGCGCTGCAGGGTGAGGCGCATGGCGTGCTTGACGGAGGGGTTCGGGCCGGCTGCCCAGAGTTCTTTGACATCGGGGCCCACGCGCATCGCGTCCACGAGGCCGACGGCTGGCCCGAAGTGGCATGTGCAACCCAGGATGAAGGTGCCGCTACCGGCTTCGTCGCGGATGATCTCGAGGCCGCGGCGCAGGTTCATGGGTGCGGTCGTGCCCGGCTCGTGGTAGCGGACCGTATCGGCCGGACGGGCGGCGTAGGTGAGCGCGTCGAGCTTGAGGTAGCCGTAGCCCCACTCCCGCACGACCGTGCGGATGGTGTTGCGGAGCCAGGCCTCCGATTCCGGACGGGTGCAATCAAGGACGGCGCAACGCCCCAGCCAGGTTTGCACGAAAAGGATCTCGTCGTCAGCGGTGCGGAGGACCATCTCGGGGTGGTCGCGGAGCGCGGCTGACTGCTCATGGAGGACGAACGGGGCGAGCCAGAGGCCGGGCCGGTAGCCAGCCGCGCGGATACGGTCCGCCAGCGCCTTCATGCCGGACGGGAACTTCTGATTGGGCACCAGCCAGTCGCCCGTGTAACTTTGAAAGCCGTCATCGACCTGCACGTATTCAGCGGGATGGCTGGTGCGGACCATCTCTTCAAGGTTGGCGAGGACATCGGCCTCGCTGACGCGGTTATAGAAGTAATACCAGCTACACCAGCCCGTGGGCACGTGGGCGGGGACGCGGGCATGCATCTCGGCCGCGACCGCATCGGCGTACTGCTGCATCAGGGCCAGGGGGTCGCGTCCTTCAATGAGGAGCACCGGGGGCAGCGCGAGAACCTCCCCGGGCTCAACGACGGCGCCACGCAGGTCGAAGACGAGCGCCACGCGGGTGACGTGGTATTCGTCTTCGCTCACTTCGACTTCGATATCGAAGAAGAAGCGGTCCATGCGCAGGCAGCCGGCGAGGAGTGTGGGCGCTGATTTCGCAGGAAGGGTGAGGGTCAGCACTTCGCGCCCGGTGTAGCGGCGGCCCCCAGGGAGGTCGCGCACGTAGCGACCGTCATAGCCTTCTTCGGCGGGCGAGGAGAAGACGCGGACGAGCGCATCCTGCTGCATGTAGCGGCCCTGCAGCCAGGTCCAACCCCCGGCTGCCGGCGCAGCCACCTCCGCGACGAGCCGGATGGCGCGTGGGCGCAGGGCGGTGCCGGAATCGTTGACGACACTGACCGCGAGGCGGCCGGTGACGGGGTCGTAGGTGGTGGTGATGTCCCCACCAGCGAGGGCTTCGGGGACGAGTTCCAGGTCCCACGGGAGTTGCATGGATCAGACCTCTTTCGCCTGGGGGGAGAAGGCCAGGCGCGCTTGTTCGAGGTCCTCCGGCGTCCCCACGTCGAACCACGGCCCGGCCACGGGCACGGAACGGACGCGGAGGCCAGCTTCGACCATCGCAGCGATCGCCTGGGGGAGTTCGTATTCTGCCCGCGGAGACGCATCGAGACGGTCGATGAAGGGCCAGGCCTCGGGGCCCAGCACGCACAGCCCGGCATTGTTCCAGGGGGTTGCCGACGTGCCCCGGGGAGGCTTTTCGACGATGCGGGTGACGAGGCCATCGCCATCTTCGTTGTCGACATAGACAGCCGCCCCCGCGAAGGGGTCGCTGGTGCGATTAATGGCAAGGGCTGCATCGGCGAGGCGCGAGGCACGGATGACGGCGGCATAGGTCTCCGGCCGGACGAGGATGTCGGCCCAGCCGGCGAAGAAACGCTCGCCGTCGAGCCAATCGCGCGCGAGGGCGACGGCGCGGGCCGTGCCATCGAGCTGGGCCTGGTGAATGTAGCGCACCTCGATCCCGGCGGCGGCGCCGTTGCCCAGCTCACGTTCGACCTGATCGCCGAGATAGCCCGTGATGATTGTGAAGTCTGTCACACCCGCGCGCACGAGGCCGTCGAGGACGTGGACGACGAGCGGGCGGCCGGCGACTTCGAGCAGTGGCTTGGGGGTATTCGTCGTGAGAGAACCGAGGCGGGTGCCTCGCCCGGCCGCAAGAATCACTGCTTTGCGGACGGCGGGCAGGGAGGCACGGTCTGTGGTCACAGCAGCGCCATCCCATCCGCTGCGCGCACTTCGAAGGCAGGCCCGCCGGTTGCCCCGGTGGCGGCAGCGATAACGGCCGCAGCCTGTGCCGGCTCGCAGGCGGCGAGCGCATAGCCACCGAAGCCCGCGCCCGTCAGACGCGAACCGAACGCCCCGGCGCGCCGCATCGCGGCGCAGACGCGGTCGAGCGCGGGCGTACTGCAGCGGAAATCCTCGCGGAGGCTGTTGTGAGACTCATCGAGGAGCTTGCCGAAACGATAGAGGTCGCCGCTGATGAGCGCGTCCTGCGCCTCGGAGACGCGCTGGGCTTCGGAGAGGATGTGGCGGGCGATGCGCTTCACCGGCACCTTCGCCATGTGGTCGAAGTTTGCCGCCGTCAATTGCACCAGGTGTTGCAGGTCGACCTCGGTGCCGTGCGCCACTTCCTGAGCCGACACCTTTTCGGGCAGACCATCGACGATGATATCGACGACATCGACGCCCGAGACCTGCCCGAGGGTGAGTGGCAGGTCGAGGTCGACGCCGACCTGGTCCGCGATCATGGCGGCGGCGATGCGGGCGCCGACCACCCGTTCGTTGTAGGCGTCACGCGCGGTGCCACCCTTTGGCGCTTCCTCACCGGAATAGGCGACCACGAGCATGAGCCCTTGAGGCAGCGGCACGAGGGTGCGCGCCGGCGGACGAAAGTCGATGCGCAGGGCGTTTCCGGCGCGGCCGTGGGCGATGACCGCCTGGTCCATGCCGCCGCTTTCGACGCCGACGTGGCGCTCAGCGACGGTGGCACGCCGGGCGACGTCCTCGGGGTCGAACGGCTGCTGCCATGCGGCAAGCAGCGCCGCAATCACGCCCATCGTCAGGGCGGAAGACGACGAGAGCCCGCCCGCGGACGGGAGGTCGCCGGAAACGAAGAGCTTGGCTCCGCGATCGGGTGCAACATCGATGAGCTGGGAGAGTGCCCCGGCGACGTAGCGGTGCCACGAAGCGGCGGCGTGTGCGCCCTGGCGCTGCATGCGGGCTGCACCCCCGAACTGCGCCGAAGCGGCCTCGACGGTCGCGTCTTCGGTGGCAACGGCCGCCACGAACAGCGACTGTTCGATGGCGATGGGAAGGACGGGGAGATCGGAGTAGTCGGTGTGTTCGCCGATGAGGTTGACGCGCCCGGGGGCCCGCACGACCGCGGCCGGCGGGATGCCGTAGGCCCGGGCAAAGGCTTCCTCAATCGAGTGCAGGGCGGGGCGCGTCATGCCCCACAGGTTAGCGGATCTGCGGGTTGCGATTTTGGCACGCTTGCGTGGGCGCTACACTGCGGCACATGAGCACGATCGCTTCCGCTACCAACACGGCGATGCCGTCCACTCGCGGCCTCAATTTCTTCGACGCCGACCCGAACCTTGCGTTTTCAGTGCGGCGGCACGCCGGTGCTGCGGATGCCGCGCGGGCGCTCCCGCTGCTACATGAACTCGGCGGCATCGCGGGCGACGAACTGGACGCGCTGGCGATGACGGCAGACCGCAACCCGCCGGTGCTGCGCAGCCACGACGAACGGGGCGAGCGGATCGACGAGGTCATCTATCACCCGGCGTATGTGGAGATGCAGCGGCTGGGCTTTAGCCAGTTCGGGTTCGCGGCGATGTCGCACCGCGAGGGCGTGCTCGGCTGGCCGGGGCGCGTGCCACACGTGGTCAAGTACGCGCTGTCATATCTCTTCGTGCAGAGTGAATTCGGGCTCTTCTGCCCGATCTCCATGACGGATTCGGCTGCGCGCGTGCTGAGCCAATTTGGCCCGGACGACCTGCGCCAGCGCTACGTGCCCGGCCTGACGAGCACGGACATGGGCTCGCTGCTGCAGTCGGCCCAGCTCCTGACGGAGCGCACGGGCGGCAGCGATGTCGGGGCGAACGAGTGTGTCGCCCGCGAGACTGCTTCCGGTTGGGAGATCACGGGCGAAAAGTGGTTCTGTTCGAACGCCGGGGCCGATGTTCAGTTGACGCTTGCCCGCCCGGAGGGTGGGCAAGGGGGGACGCGCGGACTGGGCATGTTCCTCGTGCCGAAGACGTTGCCGGGTGGTTCGCGCAACCGCTACCTGATCCGGCGGTTGAAGGACAAGCTGGGGTCGCGGTCGATGCCGACCGGCGAGTATGAGTTCGATGGTGCGGTGGGGTATCCGGTGGGCGAGATCAGCCGCGGCTTCGCCCAGATGGCAGAGATGATCAACGTCTCGCGGCTGTCGAACGGGATGCGCGCCGCGGCAATGATGCGGCGGTCGTTGCTGGAAGCGGTGGTGCATGCGCGCGGTCGCTCAGCCTTTGGGCGGCCGCTTGCGCAGCTCCCGCTCGTGCGCGAGCAACTGTTCACGATGACGCTCGATGTCGAGGCGGCGCTGGCGATCGTCCTGTATGCGGCGCGCGCCCTGGACGAAGCGGATGCCGGCAGCGAGGTCCACCAGCGCATCGTCCGAATCGTGACGCCGCTGATCAAGTACGCGGTCTGCAAACAGGCGCGGCAGACCGCGGGCATGGCCATGAATCTGCGCGGCGGCAACGGGTATATCGAAGAATGGGTCAACGCGAAGTTGCTGCGCGACAGCTTCCTGGGGAGTATCTGGGAGGGCGCCGAGAACGTGGTCGCGATCGACGTCGCGCGGGCGGCCGGCCGTGAGCGCGCCCACGACGCCCTCTTCGCGGACCTCCGGGCGCGGCTAACGGGCATCCGGGACACGGATGCGCGACGCGAAGCGGGGCTGATCGAAGCGGCGATCACGGTGGCGGCCAGACGATTCGAGGGCCTGCTCGCCGCGCCCACTGCAGAGCGGGAAGCGCGGATGACGTATCTCTGTGACCGGCTGGCGGCACTCGTCTGCGCGACGTTGCTGGTCGAGGATGCGGACGCGCAAGCCAGGTCGGGTGAGGGCTACCGCAAACTCCTTGTCGCGAGCGAGTACCGGCGGCGGTATATCGATCGCCAGGACCCACTTGATTACTCGGACGCCGGGGTGCGCTGGCTGGATGAGGTGGTGGACTGGGGCGCGGTCCCGGCCACGGCTGGATGAGTGGTGGAGTGACGCCGGCACCGTGATCGGGAAAGAGCGTCGCGGGCCGCTCATCGGTGCCACAGGAAAGGCGAGGACACTGGCGCGGACGGGCCGGCGGCACGGCGGGCTGCGGGTGAAATCGAGGTGTTAATCCGACATGACCTATGGCGGACCGGAATGTAGTACCATCATGGCAGGCGACCGTGGTTGATGGGGTGGCGGAGGAAGGCAGCAGGGGGCGGATCCCATACCTGGCCGGGCTCGATGGCCTCCGCGCCGTGGCGGTGGCGGCAGTCTTGCTTTTTCACGCGGGCGTGGGCTGGCTGCCCGGCGGATTCCTCGGGGTCGAGATCTTCTTCGTCCTCAGCGGATACCTGATAACGTCCCTGCTCGTCGAAGAGTGGGATGCGCGTGCGGGCCACATCGGCCTCGGCACTTTCTGGCTGCGGCGGGCGCGGCGGCTGCTCCCGGCGGTGGGCGTGCTGCTGCTGGTGACGCTGGTGTTCGCGCTGCTCTTCCTGCCGGACCAGGTCGCGCGGCTGCGCGAGGACGCACTGGCGGCGGCGCTTTATGTGATGAACTGGCGGTTGATTTTCAGCCACCAGCCATACTTCCAGGCGGTGGGACGGCCCTCGCTCCTGCAACATCTGTGGTCGCTGGCGGTGGAGGAGCAGTTTTACCTGGTCTGGCCGCCGGTGTTCGTGGTGTTGATGCGCGTGCTGCCGCGGCGTGGCGTCGCGGTGACGGTTGCTGCAGCAGCGATCGCCTCCACGTTGCTGATGGCATTGCTCTACGCGCCAGGCGCCAGCACGTCGCGGCTCTACTATGGCACGGACACGCGCGCCGGGGGCCTCCTGGCCGGGGCGACGCTGGCGTTCGCGTGGAGGCCCTGGGCGGCGCGCATGCGCTATCGCCACCGGCAGATGGCAGGTTGGCAGGAGGGCCTGGGCATTGGCGCGTTGGTGGCGCTGGCTGCCTCGCTGGCGGTGCTGGGCGATCGATCGCCGGTGCTGTATCGCGGCGGCTTCGCGCTCGTCGCGCTGTTGACGGTGGGGGTGATCGCGGCGGTGGTCCACCCCGGCGCGCGCCTGCTCCCGGCGCTGCTCGGCGGGCGCAGCCTCCGCTGGGTGGGGACGCGTTCCTACGGCATCTACCTCTGGCACTGGCCGATCTTCATGGTCACCCGGCCCGGGATGGACATCCCCATTGAGGGCCCCGCGGCGCTGGTGCTGCGGATCGGGGCTGCGCTGGCCGCGGCCGAACTCTCCTACCGGTTCGTGGAGCGGCCCGTGCGCAATGGCGCGCTCGACGGCGTCGCGCGGGCGGTGTTCCGGCCGCGCAGCCTCCCCGGGTGGCGCTTCCGGGCGGCGGCTGTGACGGGCGCAGCCGGCGTCCTCCTCGTCATCGGTTCGGCGGCGAGCGCCTCGGCACCGGAACCCCCTGCCTACCTTCGGCGGCCGTCGTTCCATGGCATCGTGCAGCCGTCGGTCGCGGCAGCGCCTACGGTGGCTGCCGTGCCGGACGCTGTCACGTCGCCGGGGATGGCACCCTGGCCGAGCCCATCGCTCATCCCGCCGACGGAGCAGCCAGCGCCCGTGTTAGGGCCGCCGCTGCCACCTGCCGCGACCGCACTGCCACCTTCGCCCACGGTAGCAGCGGTCCCTCCGGCGCCAACACCCGCGCCAAGTGCGACACCGCCGCCACCGATCCACGCCTCTGTCTTTGCCATCGGCGACTCGGTGATGCTGGGCGCAGCGGGCGCGCTGGGCCAGGCTGGGACGGTCGAAGTGGACGCGGTCGAAGGAAGGCAGGCGGCGGCGTTTGTCTCATCGCTTCAGGCCCGCCATGCGGCCGGGGGCTTCCCGCCGGTGGTGGTGGTCCAGATGGGGGACAACGGGCCCGTGACGCAGGGACAGCTGGATGCGGTGATGGCTGCCCTTGAAGGCGTGAAGCGGGTCGTCTTCATCAACCTCCACGTCGATCGGCCGTGGCAGGATGGGAACAACGCCCTCATCGACGGGATGGCGAAACGCTATGCCAACGTCCGCGTCGCCGATTGGCACGGTGCGAGCAGCGGCCATGCGGACTATTTCTGGGACGGCATCCACCTGCGGCCCGCCGGGGCAGCGGTCTATGGGAGCCTGGTCGCGGCGGCAGTGGGCGGCCCCTAGGGCTGCCGCAGTTCCGTGGCGTTCAGGTGCCGGTGGGTTGTGGAACGCGATGAACCGCTCGGGCCTCGCCTGCTACGGCGGACTGTCGGGCGAGACGTTCTGATTCTGCGCGAAGAAGTTCGCCGGGTCGTACTTCCTTTTCAGCGCTTGCAGCCGCGCGTAGTTGGCCCCGAAAGCCGCGACCGACCGTCCCGAGACGTCGTCCTCATCCAGGTAGTTCACGTAGACTCCTTTCGCAGCATGCGGCTGAATCGCAGCGAAGAGCTCCCGTGTCCACGCGATGTTCGCCTGGGTTTCCGCCGGATCCTGCCAGACCCCGGTGATGAGGAGGTTGTAGGCGGCGGCTCGATGCGAAAACGCGGTCGCCGCAACGGGGACGCGGCCAACAGCGCCGCCCAGTTGCTCGATGACAATGCCGGTCATGGGTGACGGCACCCGCTCGAAGTGGCGGACAAGGGTATCGAACAGGTCATCGGGGATCGATGCGAGGAAACTCGATTTCCAGTAGTTCAATGCCCCCTTTGGGTAGGCTCCGTCGAGTTGCTGCTGCACAACGGTATAGGGTACGGGGCCGATGGTGTTGACCACGGGCGAGCCAAACTGGATGAGCGGGCTCAGCAGCTCCGCGCCCTTCTCCGTCGGGCCGCAATAGCATGGCAACAATCCGACGAGCGGGGCCCCATCCGGACCGCTGATAAGGGCCGCATAGAGGGTGAGCTCGTCGGGGGCGGTCTGTGTGAAGGCGCGGTAGGCTCGAAGGACTTCGCGTGCCGCCGCAAGGGGGTATAGCAGCAGGCCAGCGACCACCGGTCCAACGGGGTGCAGGGCGTACTCGAATGCAGTAACGATGCCGAAGTTCCCGCCGCCGCCGCGCAGTCCCCAGAAGAGGTCCTCGTGCCGCGTTTCCGAGGCGGTGACGCAGCGGCCGTCGGCGAGGACGACCTGCGCCGAGCGAAGGTTATCGCAGGCGAGGCCGTGGCGGCGCATGAGCCAGCCGAGTCCGCCCCCAAGAGTGAGCCCCGAGACGCCGGTGGATGAGATGGCGCCGCCAGTGGTGGCAAGGCCGAAGACTTGCGTTTCGCGGTCCAGTTCGCCCCAGGTAACGCCACCCTGGGCGCGCACCCGGCTCGCCTCCGGGTCCACAACGACGCCCTTCATCGATTCCATGTCGATGACGAGGCCGCCTTCGCAGACGGCGGTGCCGGCGATGCCATGGCCGCCACCGCGCACGGAAACCTGAATACTGTGTTGTTGCGCCCAACGGACGGCCGCACGCACATCGGCGACTCCCGAACAGCGCGCGATGAGGGCCGGCAGACGGTCGATCATGCCGTTGTGCACCCGCCGGGCGGCATCGAACTGGACGTCGCCCGGCTGCAACAGGTTGCCTCGAAAATCCTCCCGAAGCTCAGTGACGAGCTCCGGGGAGATCCGCATATGCCTTTGCTCAGTGATTGGACTTGCCATGCCGTGCCTCCTGGGCCTCAAGGGTTTCCGGTCCGAGAGAACGGTAGCTGCCCGAGTCCACGGAAACATCCGTTGAATACTGTAGGTTTCGCCCCTTCGAGTGACGGGACCTACCCATCGGTGCTTCGGCAAGCCCTGCCAGGAGGGCGTATGCCGTCGCCTGGGCACGCGAATGGACGTCAGCCTTGGCGTAGATATTGCTGATGTGGCGTTCCACGGTGCGGGGGCTCAGGACCAGCGCCTCGGCGATCTCGCGGCTTGTTCGCCCGCGAGCCAGCAGCGCTAGCACCTCCACTTCCCGAGAACTCAGCCCATGCTGGCCGGGCGCCCCCGCCTGGCCGGCGAGTCCCGGAGCCAGGAACGCCCGGATTTCGCTGAGGAGAAATTTGCTGTTTGCCCATGGAGCAACCGACGAAGACGGGTAGCCCACGAACCGTGCACCCGGAACACGAATAGCCAGCTCGCGCCCCGCACTGAACGGGACAAGCGGGTCATCACGAGCATGTAAGACCAGCGTTGGCGTGGTGATTCGCCTCGCTGCCGCTGTCACATCTGCCTCGTACATCGTTTTCAGCACGATGGATTGGACATCGTGAGATGCACCTGCTTCCTGGATCTGCCGGACCGCCCTGTGGGTTTCGGCATCGACTTCGGGAGTATCGATGAACTCGAAGATCGGCGATCCGAAGTTCGCGACGAATTCGGCCAGAATGGCCTGGTGATCCTTCGTACCGAGGTCGCTACCCCTGAGATAGGCGCTGTTGAGGACGAGGTGCGTAACTCGGGAAGGGTGACTGGCAGCGTAGGAGACAGCGATCGGTCCGGCCAGGTCACCGAGACTGAGGAGTGCGAACGATTCGAGGGCCAGACGTTCTACCACCGCTTCCAGGTCCAGCTGGAAACCCCGAAAGGAAAAGTCTGCTGCAAACCGGTCGGAAAGCCCCGTCCCCCGCATGTCGTATCGGATTAGCGTGTGGCCGAACGACAACTCGGAGAGGAACCTCGCCGCGAACTCCGCCTCCAACTCCAGCTCAAGATGGCCGGGCCAGCCGGTGACGTAGACTAACGGTGGCCCGGAGCCCATGGTGGCAACCGCGATCCTCACACCGTCCGCGGCAGTGCAGAAGCGGATATCCTGATGTGCCATCGCCGCATAATACACCGGCCACATCAGCTTCCTGCCCATCGTCGCATCGCATTCCAGAGCGCGTGCGGGCGTGACTTTAGGGGCTGCCACAGTGCCGCGGGGTTCAGGCGCCGGGGTGATGGAACGTGCGGTAGTTGGCGGTGAGGCGGAAGCCCATGCGCTCATAGATCGGCCGGCCCATCTCGGAAGCCTGGAGGTTGGCGAAGAGGGCACCCTGGGCGGCGCCGCGGCGGACAGCGTGCCAGGTCATCGCTTCGCCGATGCCCTGGCGCCGCACGGCGGACAGCGCACCAACGTTGAAGATCCCGGCGACGCCATGGCTGAGGATGAGGGCGGCAGAGGCCACCGCGCTACCGCCCCGATAGCCGACATAGATTTCGACACCGGGGACTTCGAGGATGGCGGGCGGCACGAGCGCGGAGGCAACATACATCGGCATACCGAACGCCGCCGCACAGACGGTGGCGTGGTCCTGGAGCACGGCAGGCGTTGCGGCCAGGCGGATTTCGAGCCCTTCGGCAAAGCTGCCGCGGATGGCGATGTCTTCGAGGGCAAGGTTCGGCACGGAGTCGCTAAAGGGGAAGCCAAGCGACTCAGCTTCGTTTTCGAAGCGAGGGTCGACACCCTCGCGGACGCGCAGGATGAACCGCAGGTGGCGCGCCTTGAAGTAGGCGGCGGCCTCGGCGATAAGCGGGCCCGGTGCTGCCAGCGTGCGGGTGACGAGCGCCATATTGAGTGCTGCGACGGGGAGCCCGCTGGAGAGGATGGCCAGGCCATTGTGCTCAACGATCTCGCCCTCCGGGGCGTAGCGGGCGATGAGGCGCATCGACTCGAAGTAGTTGGCATCGACGCGGGCGTCGCGTTCAGCGGGATCCATGGGTACCTCTGCGGCGGTCTCCCGGACGGAATCCAGCAGCCGCTTTCGCTGCAGCGCATAGTACTGCAGCCGGGGGCGGCTCCGCGCATGGTCGCGTAGACTGGGCAGACTCACCCCAAGAGGAAACTGGAGAGAAGATGGCAAATTACGTGCGCTTCCGAAGGCCGGATGGGAGCACCGGCGCGGGGCTGCTCGAAGGAGACAGCATCGCCGTGATCCATACGCCGTTCTGGCAATCGACGGAGCGGACGGGCGAGACACTTTCGGCCAGCCGCATCCAGTTGCTGCCCCCGACCGAGCCGCGGTCGATCGTCTGTGTTGGTTTGAACTATTCGAGCCACCTCCAGGGCCGCCCAATGCCCGATCCTCCGACTCTCTTTTTCAAGCCGCTTTCGAGCATCGCCGGGCCTGGAGACGCGGTCGTGCTGCCGGAGGGCGCGGGCCGGGTCGACCCCGAGGGCGAAATCGTAATCGTCATCGGCAGGCAGGTGAAGGGGGCGCGGAGCCGCGAAGATGCTCTTGCAGCGGTGTTCGGCTACACGTGCGGGAACGACATTTCGGCCCGGGAATGGCAGCGGGCGGACGGCCAATGGTGGCGGGCAAAGGGGAGCGACACCTTCGGCGCGTTTGGGCCAACGATCGTGACCGGGCTGGCACACGACACCATCGAACTGACGACGCGCATCAACGGCGAAGTGGCCCAGCACGCGTTTTCGAGCGAACTCATCCGTGACGTCCCCGAGATCGTGCGGCTGGTGAGCGCGGTGATGACGCTGCTCCCGGGCGACATCATCTACACGGGCACGCCGGGTGAGCCCCAGCAGCTCAAGTCGGGCGACGTGATGGAGATAGAAGTGAGCGGCGCCGGCGTGCTGCGCAACGTGGTGGCGTAGGACGGCCCCGAGCCGGAAGGCAAGTCAGGCCCAGCGGAGGTAGTCGGCGAAGGCCCAGCCCTCGGCGCCTGCGGCTGCGCGGACGCGGATCCATGTGCCAGAAGGGCTGCTGATCGCAGCGAGCAGCCGGCGCGTCCCCGGGATGGGAGCCGTGGCCGGAGGCGTGACGAGCAGGGACATGCCGTCGGGGAGGCAGGCGACGGAGCGGGAGGAGAGCGATGGCTGGTCACGGAGGTTGAGACAATCGCCAGTATTGGCCACCTGCAACCGCAGCGTGTCGTCGAAGGGTGCGTGGTCGATGGCGGGCGCGAGGAGGATGGGGCTTCCGCCGAGCCCGTGGCCCCCCTCCGGCAGGGCGAACCGGACTTCGCCACCATCCCGGCCCCAGGGGGCGATGTGGCCCGCGAACTTCCCCGGGCCGTTCGCGCGAAAGGCTGCTGCCGGGTTGCCCAGGGTGGCGACAGCAGTATGCCCGAGTGCGAACACGCCGGGCGTGAACGGTGAGGGCACGGGCCCGGCCCACCAGTCGCCCGCGGAGAAGGGGAGCGCCGTGACGGATTGCGAGCCGACGTCCACGACCGCATACGTGGGGCGGGTGAGCTGACCCGACGGGCCCGAGGGAGGCAGGACGAGCGGGCCGGTCTGGACGACGAAGCCGGAGCTATCGGGGAGCCAGCGTGAGCCGCCGAGATTGTCGCCATACGCCAGCGTGGCACTCCTCACGCGAAAGACGGGCGCGCCGCTGGCAGTATCGCTGACGATGACGGCCGGCCAGTACTCGCCGCCAACCGCATCTTCCTCCCCCACGACCATGCGCATGAAAGCCGTCGAGATGACGTAGCGGCCGTTGGGCGAAACATCTCCGCCCCATGCCGCCGGCGCCTCCGACCGCAGTGTCCCATCCCAGGCGTAGGTGCGGACGAACCCCCGATAGAGGTCGGCGGGCGGGGGCTGCGGCGTCCCGGGGCCTGGAGAGTAGGAGACAGCCACCGTCCAGGCCGCGGGTGCCTCCACCATTGCAAACTGCGGGGCAACGGCCGAGTAACCGGCCGGTGGGTCCGGGAGCGAGCCCACTTCGCGTAGCGAGCCAGTGGCCGTATCGACGAGAAAGAGCTGGCGATAGTCCGACCACGACGTGTTGCCGCCCGCCGCCACGAGCGCTGAGCCATCGCGGGAGAACAGCATGGGCGCGGGGGCGCGGCCGCCGGCGGGAAACTGGAACGTGCTGACGGTCTTCCCGGCGGCATCGACGATCGTGAAGTCGCCGGCGTATTCGGGGTACGCGTCGCCGGGCGGGCCCTTCGCCCGCTGAAAGACAAACCGGCCGTCAGACATGGCAGCGAGCCCAAGCAGGCCGGGGTCCCATGTCCAGGTCCGGCCAGAGGCTCGATGGAGAAGAAATGGCACACCGGCGGCATTGGCGAAGACCGCCTGGTTGTCGTCAGCGATGCGAAAGATGGCATTCAGGGGCTCTTTGCCGGCTGCAGGGCCTGTGAGCCGCCAACCCTCAATGGAGCCGTCCAACCAGGAAAGGAAGAACACACCCACGGGCCAGTCGATCCGCTCTGCAGCCGCGAAGTGACGCCACTCGAAGGCAGCGGGCACCGGCACGAGCGACGCGAGCGCGCCCGGCGCGGGGCTGGTGGGGGAGGGAGACGGCGGTGCAGACAATTTCGGGAGGGGGCGTCCGCTCCCACCACGAAGGGCAAGCGCGGCGACACTCCCGGCTGCAGCGGCACCTGTGACCGCCGCGAAGCCGAGGAACGCGCGGCGTGTGCGAAGACGCGGCCGGGGAATGGGCCCGGCGGGGGGTGGTGTGCCTGGAGAGCTGGTACGGGTAGCGGCCTGTTGAGGGAAGGCCGCCTCGCGAGGCGGCGCCATGGGCCACCGTTGAAGCGCTGCGCGGTCCGGCAGCAGGAGGCGCGCGGAGAGATCATCGAGGCGGCGTGCCGCATCGCCAACGGGGACACCGAGGCGCACGGCAAGCTCCGCAAGGGGAATCTGCTGGCGGGCGAGCTCGAACAGTGCACGGTCGCTCTCGCCGAGGCCGTCCAGAAGGCCGCCATCGATCACGGGCCACCTCGCGCCGCGACCTCTTGCCCGGTCTGCGGCTTCCTGCCATTCCAGACGCCGCGCGGGAGCTAATAGTTCCCTGGTGGCCCGTGTTCAGTCGCGAAAAGTGGGGCGATGGCCACAACGGCCGGTCACGGTGTCGAACGGTTCGTCGGGGCCCGCCATTGCCCCGAGGAGGCGGTGGCCCGAGCGCTCGTTCGCTTCGAGGATGGCGCAAAAGCCGTCCGCCTCGGCATCAGAGAGCGGTTCACCGGCAGCGATGCGGGCGGCGCACATCCGGATAAACTCTTCGACCCGGTCGGTGCGGACTATGGGCGCATCGTGCCCAGGCGTATCGGCCGCGTCGAGGGGCTCCAAACGATATCCTCAGTGGTAGGCGGGCGTTCTTGTCTGCGGTCCGAGGAAATTCAGTCCCAGGTCGATGGCAGGCGCAGGTGTTCGACGTCCGTGCCGACTTCACGGAGGATGGCGTCCCATTCGCCCAGTTCCCATTCGCCGACAAATGTGTAGGCGGACCCGGTCTTGCCGGCGCGAGCGGTGCGGCCGATACGATGGATGTATTCTTCGGCGTTCTGGGGGACATCGAAATTGATGATGTTCTCAATATCGGGGATATCGAGTCCGCGCGCAGCGACGTTGGTTGCCACGAGGAATTCGAGCGTGCCGGAGCGGAAGTCGGCCATCACGCGGTCGCGCTGGCCCTGGCGAAGGTCGCCGTGGATCGCCTGGGCGGGGACACCGGCCTGCTGAAGGGCGGCAGTGAGCCGGTCCACGCCGATCTTGGTGCGGCGGAAGATCAGCGAGCGGCCGAGGTGCCGCTGTTCGTAGAGGAAGCGGAGGGCGAGGATCTTATCGCGCTCGGACACCTCGCAGTAGAACTGTGAGACGCCTTCGGCGGTGCGTTGTTCGGGGGTGACGGCGATGCGCTGCGCCTTGCGCATGTAGCGGTAGACGATGCGTCCGATGCTTTCTGGCATGGTCGCGCTGAAGAGGGCCGTCTGGCGGTCCTTCGGGGTGACGCGGAGGATGTAGTCGATATCGCGCGCGAAGCCGATGTCAAGCATCTGGTCCGCTTCATCGAGGACCGCGAAGCGGACTGCACCGAGCGAGAGCGTTCCGCGCTTGATGTGATCGATGATGCGCCCCGGTGTGCCAACGACGACATGGGTGCCACGATCGAGGGCGACGAGGTCGGACTGGACGCGACCGCCGCCAATGAGGCCGAGGGTGCGGAAGCCATAGAACTTGCCGAGGTGCTCGATGACGTCGCGGACCTGCTTCGCCAGTTCACGCGTGGGTACGAGGACGACGGCCTGGACAGCATCGACGGCGGGGTCGACTGCGCGGGCGAGAGGGAGGCCGAAGGCGATGGTCTTCCCGGTGCCCGTCTGGGCAAGTCCGACGACGTCTTCGCCTTCGAGCAGGATGGGGAGCGCGCCGGACTGGATCGGAGTGGGTTCGTCGTAGCCGAGGGCAGCAATGGCATCGAGGCCAATGGCATCGACACCAAGGGCAGCGAAGGCTTGCGAGATGGGGGCGATCGCGGGCGGCAGAGCGGGACCACGCTGCGGGGAGGTGCTCGCAGTGGTCCCAGCCTCCACCGGCGTGGACGCCGGACCACGACGGCCGCGGCCACCACGGCTGCGGCGACGGCGAGGGGCGGGCGGGTTGTCGTGGTCATGGGTGGGGGCCACGGACGCGACGTGACCGCCGGGATGGTGGTGAGGAGCGTCGTGGGTGTTGTGGCGAGGGGACGGTGGAGGCACCTCGATGGTGGCGGCCGCGGTCACTCGGGACTCAGTCATTGCTACCGTGGCGGTGAGGTCGTCTTTTTTCTTCTTTCTAAAGAACAGCAGGGTGATGGGTTTCCTTTCCGGGCAACATCAGGCAGCGCGCTCGCGGCTGCGGTGGTGTCGAGCAGCAAAGCGCTCGACACTCGCGCCAGCGGGCGGCCAGTGAGCAGAAAAAGCGACAGACGACGACGGGCGTGCAAAGCGGCAGAAATGCGGTGCGGCCAACAGGCGAGCGCTACCAGTCACAAACAACTCAACCGCATCATACCACAGCATGTGGAGGTTGGTGGCGAGCCGCGGCCGTTGGCTGGATTCTGCAGTATGCGGAATTTGGCGGAGCGGGAGCGGCATCCAGCGGAGGCGCTCGATAGCCGGTGCTCTCGCCAGGAGGCCGTCCGGCACTCGCGCTTTGTGCGTAGAATGCAGGCATCGCTCGGAGGGAGACGCCATGAACGACCCTGAGACAATCCTTTATGAGGTGGCCGACGGGCGGGCGCGAGTGACGCTGAACCGGCCGGAGAAGCTCAACGCGCTTTCGCTCCAGCTTCAGCAGGAGTTGAACGAGGCCCTTTGGGAGGCGGACAACGACACTCGCGTGCATGCCGTCATCATCCGCGGGAACGGGCGGGCATTCAGCGCCGGGTATGACCTGACGCCGCTGGCAAGCCGGCGGCCCACGCCCGAGGGCGACCACTACACGGCGGTCTATCGCGGCGGCCGCAACTTCGACGACGACGCCTGGCAGATGGAGCGGGCGCAGCGGCTGCGCATGGCGATCTTCGACATGCACAAGCCGGTGGTTGCCCAGGTGCATGGGTATTGCCTGGCCGGGGGCACGGATATCGCGTTGCTTTGCGACATCATCATCGCAGCGGAAGACGCAACCATCGGGTTCCCGCCGGCACGCGCCATGGGGGCTCTGCCCAACAACATGTGGCTCTATAACTGCGGCCCGCAATGGGCGAAGCGGCTGTTCCTCACGGGCGACACGGTCACCGGCGCGGAGGCGGCCCAGATAGGGCTCGTGTTGAAAGCGGTACCCGCACAGCACCTTGCCGCCGAAGTCGAAGGGCTTGTAGACCGCATGGCGATGATCGACAGCGAGCTCCTTTCGGCCAACAAGCGCATCGTGAACCTGGGGCTGGAGCTGATGGGCGCACGGACGATGCAGCGCATCGCTTCCGAGAACGATGCGCGGGCCCACCTCGCGCCGAGCGTGCGCGAATTCGGCCGCATCGCCGGCGAGCAGGGACTCAAGGCCGCGCTCCATTGGCGCGACGCCAAATTCGGCGACGGACGGGCGCGCGTTTCGGGGCCAGAGCTTCGCGATGAGCACGGCCGCCTGCAATGACGATCAAGGCGACCTCAGTCGCGTCGATCCTCGCGATCTGGGTCGCGAGCATCATCGCGGTCAGTATTTCGCCGGGCGCGTGGTGGATCCTCATCTTTGCGTTCCTTTCGACCGGTGCGGTGGGTGCCTCCGCCTGGCGGCGGCTGGGCGTTTCCCGGCTGATCGCGATCATGGGCATCTGGGCAGGCCTCGCCGTGGCGGTGGGCTACCAGGAAGCCGCAGCCTGGATTTCGGTCTTCGCATTTCTCTCCACGGGGGCCGTCGTCTATAGCGGCATGCGCCGAGACGCGGCGGTGCTCGGGCTCGGGATCGCGGCGCCGTGGATTGTGTCGGGTGCGATCGTGGCGCACAACGGCGAATCGGTCGCCTGGGCAGCGGTGTTCGCGTTCCTCACGGCAGGCGGGCTGGCGAACAGCCGGGGAAACGTCGCGCGCGGAGTTGCGTCGATAATCTGGTGGGGCGCCGCCGGTGCCGTCATCGTCATCGCCGGTGACGGCTGGACGTGGCTGTGCGTGCCGGCGTTCATCCTCGCGGAGGCCTCGGTGGGATTCGGCGACTTCCACTTTCCGCGGGGCATCGAGTGGGACTTCTTCGACCGCGACGGCGACAAGGCGGACGAGTCGCGCTGGGTGAACTAAGATCGGACGGATGCAGGAGTTCGACGACGAGGAGGACAGCCCCATTACGCTGGGCGCGGCGGCTGGGCCTGAGGAGGCCGACCTGGGCCCGGACGAGCACGACATGGATCTGATGGACGGGTCGTGGGAGGAGAAGTACTACTCCGGGCGCGTGCGTTCGTTCAACTGGCGCGCGGTCACCGCGGCACTTGGTGTGCTCGTGCTGATCGCCCTGCTGGTCCCGGCGTTGCTCACGGTGTTCGGGCGGTGACATCGCTGCGCGGAAAGGTGATCGCGATCGTTGGGACGGGGAGCGCGCGCGACCGGGCGATCGCCGTGACGCTGGCGGAGGCGGGCGCGGACATCGCCATCGCGACGGAGGAGGCACTTGCCGCCCAGGAGTTCGCGACGGCTTCGATCGCGAACGAAGTCTGGGCGATCGGGCGTGAGCAGTTCTCGGCAGTGCTGGACGCCAGCGACGGTGCGGCCGTCGCCGCGTTTCTGCGTGAGGTGCGACAGCGCCTCGGGCGCCTGGATGCTGTCGTCAGTCCGGCGCCGATCGCCGGCCGAGTGCCCGAGAAGCGGGACACAGGGGTTGCTCCCGTGGTGCGGATTGCCCTCGTTGAGAGGGGGCAGGCGGCGGCGGGGGGCACGCTCCCGATCCTGGTGGAAGGCATGGATGACGCGGGCGTGGCGGCAGCCGTCGCGGGGCTGCTCGTCGCCTGAGACTCCAGCGGTGCTGCCGACACAGGATCTCAACATCCTGTCACCGGCCGTGCACCAACGTTCGCACCTACACCGCAGAGCGCACGGAGGGACCGGAATTGGAACCGGCCGGAAGCAGCGCGAACGATCAGGCACGGCCAAAAGTACGAGACCTCGTCACGTCCCTGGAAACGGCCATCCTCGTGACCGTTGTCTATTACGACGTGTTCAACCGGCCGCTCACGGCGCCGGAGATCGCCCGGAAGCTGTGTGGCAGGGAGGCGGACGAGGCGGCGGTGCGAGCGGAGTTGGCGGAGTCGCGGATCCTGCAACGCACGCTGGAGAGCACGGACGGCTGGTTTGTGTTGGCCGGCCGAGTTGGACTGGTCCAGCAGTTCGCGGCGGGGGCTCCGACGCGGCGTCAGAAGTGGCGCCGTGCCGCAGGCTTCGCGGCTGCCGCCCAGTATGTGCCGTTCATGCGCGGCATCGTTGTCGGTGGATCGGTGGCCATCGGAGCGGCCCGGCCCGAAAGCGACATCGACCTTGTGTGCCTGACTGCAGAGCGGCGGCTTTGGACGGCGCGATCTTGTGCCGGCGTCCTCCGCGTCGCCTGGAACCACTGGCGAAGAAAACCATTGCTCAGCCCGAAGCAGGACAAGATCGACCTGCTGCACATGATGACGGTCGACGCCCCGGAAGCCGAGCGGCAGTCACTCTATTCGGCGGCACTGCTGAGGGATGGCGTGGTGCTGCACGACGAGGCATCCGCCGCGGACCGTTACGCTGCGGCGAACGGCTGGGTCCGCGAATACTGGCCGGGGTTCGGAGGACTTTGCCCGGCGGAGCGTCCGGTCCTGGCGCATCCTATCCCCCGGCGCCTCCGGAGGATCGTCGAGTGGGCCCTCTCGGGGCGGTTGGGCGATGGCGTGGAATACCTGATCTACCGTTGGTGGTCGGCGCGGTGGCGGCGGCACTGGCCGGCGGAGGAGTTTGAGACCGGCCGCATCGTCGCCAGCCGGTGCGTCGCCTGCGTCCGGCCGTACTTCTGGGAGGATGCCGTGATGCGGCGCTTCCAGGCACGGCTGGGCGAAGCAGGCATGGGCACGCAGGCGAGTCTGAGCGACTGAAAGTCCTTTCTGCCGTCGCGTGATCGCCGCGCCGCGCGACCCCACTGCTATAATGTGTCCATGAGTTTTGTAAAGGTGGAACTCGAGGACGCCGTTTATGAGCAGCTGAGAGCCGAGGCGGTCGAGCGGAACATGACTGTGGCAGCCGTCCTCGGGGAAATTGCCGCACTTGCCGCTCAGGGACGGAAGGGTGCTGACGAGGCACGAACAGCGGCGCGCAGCCACCTTGAGCTCTATCCCAGGATGTTCGAACGCCTGGCGAAGTGATGGTCTGGTGCGAACTGCGCGTCGCTGGGCACCTGGGCGCGCGGCTGCGGGAGATCTTTGCGCAACACCTTGCATGAGCCCCTCAAGCGGGCGCTGGTGGCAGCCGATCCCTTTCCAGAGTGAGGTTCGCATTCTGGTATGATGCCCCGTGGCAATGGCTGGTAATTCTACAATCGAGGTCGAAGCGCTTGGCGCAGCCGGCAGAGCGGAGGACGATGCCGCGTGGGCGAGCCTGCCCGCCACCGACGAAGCGATTTTGCGCATGCGCCAGTCCGTCATCCAGGGTCAGCACTGGTTCGAAGCGCTCCTCGACGCGGTCGGGCGCTGGCGCGTGCCCGAGGAGACTATTGGCGAGCGCAGCTTCTGCTATCTCATCCTGGGCGAGGCGTTCGACTGGCTGCTGCTCGCGGAACGGCTGATCGATGAGATGCCGGACCTCGTCCCGGCGCGGGAGAGCGAAGCGCTGCTCTTCGACAACCGGTGGCCGATTGAGGTCGATGACGCCGAGTTCGCTGAGCGGCTGGGCCCGGCCAAACACAGCGCGCACCTGAACTTTCTCTATGGCGTGCTCGTGGAATCGGCGCTGCAGTTGAGCATCGAAGAAGAGATCCACAAGGAGAACCGCAATCGCCCATGGGGCCAGGACACCCGCGTCGATGAATCGATGTTCGAGCGTGTGTACGGCCGCGCGCGGGGCGACGTTGTCGAGCAGTATTACGTGGAGACGGGCAGAAAGCTGCGCGCAGACGTCGCGCTTGCGGATTGGACGACGTTCACATACTGGCTCTTCAAACAACGTCTGCGGCGCCAGGACAAGGCACGCGTGGCGAGCGATACGCGCAAGGGGCTGGCGCAGCTCACGAAAATGGAGCTGGCCGTGAGCGAGCGGCGGCATGGCGCGCGGCTCGACGAGGCGGACTTCGCCGCGCGATACAACGCCTGAGGCATCGCCCCGAGCGGGCCACGGGGGTGGCATGAACCCTGCATTCCCTCGACGGACCTTCGCGGTTTTCCTGGCGATGGCGGTGCTGGTACTGGCGATCGGGGCGATCTCTTTTGCCACCACCTGGAGCTTCGAACGTGCAAGTTCGCGTGTGAACCGCAGCCACCGGCTCTCGGCCCAGATCGACCGTGTGCTCAGCGATGTGCAGGACGCCGAGACCGGGCAGCGCGGGTTCCTGATCACGGGGCAGGAGAGCTACCTGACGCCCTATACCGAGGCCGTCGGCCGGCTCCCCGCCGACCTTGCCGCGCTGCGCTCCGGTCTTGCCGGGGATGCCGAGCAGATCCAGCGCTTCAACCAGCTCCAGGCGGAAGTGGCGGCGAAACTTGGTGAACTGCGGACAACACTCCAGGTGGCGCAAACGGCGGGAGCAAGCGCGGCGCGCCAGAGCGTGCTCAACAACCGCGGGGAGCAGTACATGCAGGAGATCCGCGGGAGCATCGACAGCATGCGCCGGGCCGAACAGGAGCGGTTCGACGAAGCTGCGAATGCCCGTGACACAGCGGCGCGCAACCAGATCATCGCACTGGGGAGTCTGCTCGCTGTCGAAATCGTCCTCCTGGGCGTGCTCGCGCTCTTCATCCGGAGATACGTGGGCGAGCGGCGCAAGCGCGCCGACCAGGCGGTCGAGCTTGCGGAGGCACACTATCGCGCAATCGGCGATGCCATCCCGTTTGGCGTTTGGGCGGCGGACGGCATGGGCCGCCTCACCTATGTCAGTGAGAGCTTCCTCGCGTTCATCGGCCTCACGTTTGAGGAGTTTCGGGACGGAGGCTGGGCGCGTATCCTGCCGGCCGAAGCCGCGGCGAAAATGGCCGCCGAATGGGAACGCTGCCGGGCCGATGGCCTTCCCTTCGACTACCTCGAGGAATTGCGCGGTGCGGACGGAGCGGTGCGCACCGTGCTCGGGCGCGGCGTCCCGATCCCATCGTCCAGGGGTGGCATGCAGGCCGGATATGCGGGGATCAACCTCGATGTGACGGAGCGGGCGGAGATCGAACAGGCGCTCCGCCAGAGCGAAGACCGCTATCGGACGCTGGCGGAGGCGCTGCCGGCGATGGTCGCATCGAGCGCACCGGACGGCCAGGCCCGCTATCACAACTCTCGCTGGTCGGAGTACACGGGCCTTTCGGGGGAGGAGCTCGCCGGCGAGGGATGGCGTGCAGCCGTGCACCCGGACGACCTGCCCGCCATCCTCGCCGAGTTCGAAGTAGCGCAGGCAAACTGTTCAGCGTTTGAGTTCGACTACCGCATCCGCAGCCGGTCGAGCGAGTATCGCTGGCACCACGACCAGACTATCCCTGTGTTCGACGATGACGGTGGCCTGGCAATGTGGCTCAGCATCGAGATGGACATCGAGTCACAGAAACAAACGGAGGAGGGGCTGCGCGACGCCGCTGCAGCCAAGGACGAGTTCCTCGGGCTCGTCTCTCACGAGCTGCGGACGCCACTGACGATTATCGTTGGCAACGCACGCGCCCTGCGGCGCATCGCGACGCTATCGCCTGAGGAACAGTCGACCAGCATCGCGGACATCCAGGCGGAGGCAGAGCGGCTGCAGCGGCTCATCGAGAACATGCTGACGCTTTCGCGGATCGAGAGCCAGGCACAGGTGGCGCCGGAGCCGGTGCTCTTACAGCGTGCACTGCCCGGGATCGTTTCGCGGCAAGTTGTTTCGCGGCCCATGCAGGTAGATATCCCGGAGGACCTGGCGCCGGTCGCCGCGGACCCGCTGTATATCGAACAGGTCGTGCGGAACCTGATCAGCAACGCCGCGAAATACAGCCAGGCGGGTTCGCCGATCGATGTGCGGGCGCGCAATGAGGGGCAGCTCGTCTCAGTGTCGGTGCTGGACCGCGGGACCGGCGTCGCCCCGGACGAGATGACGCGCATTTTCGAGCCGTTCTTTCGGTCGCGGAAGACTTCCGCGCAGGCTGCCGGGGCGGGGCTGGGGCTCTCCGTCTGCAAGCGCCTGATCGAAGCGCTGGGTGGACACATGTGGGCGCGGATGCGGGCGGGCGGCGGGACCGAGGTGGGATTTTCGCTGCCTGCCTACGCCGACACCGATGAGCCCGAGCCCACCGTGCGTGGCAACGGGTCGGCGGCGTGAGACCGCAAGCGCTATCGCGCGAGGCCGCTGACCGCTAGATTCGGGACAATGGCGTGGTACTGGTGGATAGTTGGCCTGGCCGTGGTGTTTACGGCGATCACGGCGGGGAGCGTGGCGGTGCTGCTGGCGACGAGCCGCGGGCGCCGCTTTGTTGCCCTCTCCACTCGCGGCAAAGTGAGCTTTGGCCGGGACCTGGCCTCGCGCGAGGGTGTGCCGTGGTATGCGAAGGGGATCGTGGCGGTTGTCCTGGGCTACCTCGCGCTGCCGATCGACCTGATCCCGGATTTCATCCCCATCCTTGGGCAGGTGGATGACATCGCGGTGGTCGCGGGCGGCACGGTGCTTCTCCTCTTAGTGGTACCCCGCGAGGCGTTTGAGGCCGCGATCGTCCGGGCTGAAGCGGCCGACGCATCTCGTTCCGCGGAGCGGGCCGCGCGGCGGGCCCGTTAGACGGCGAGCAGGGCGCGGGTGAGCGCCTGGAGGTCTCTGCGGGTCGCCTCGAGCTGGCCGCCGCTGTGCCAGATGCCCACCTCCAGCATTGCGAGCAAGTAGGTCGTGATGAGCGAGCGGGCGGTGGTATCGACGGGGACGGCGCGTAACTCACCGCTGGCGATACCCTCGTTCAACAGCACCTTGTAGGCGGTGACCAGCCACTCCATGGGCTGCTCCGGGCGGTGGGCGCCATGGCGGCTGTCGAGTTGAAAGGCCGCGCCGAGAATGGGGCGGTTCTCAAGGATGTAGGTGGCGAACGTGTCCAATGCCGTGCAGACCCGGTCGACCGCTGGGGTGGTGTCGTCGACGGCGGCCCTATAGCGTTCAACGGCCTCATCCGAGTGGAGGCGAAGGACTTCGTGGAGCATCTCCTCCTTGGAGGCGAAGTAGCCATAGAGCGTCCCGACGCCGGTGTCGGCCTGCTCCGCGATCTGCTGGATGGAGGTCTCTTCATAGCCTCTATCGCGAAAGAGCGTGCCGGCCGCCGCCAGGATCATGGCGCGGGTGCGCGCTTTGCGGCGGGCGAGACGGCTCCCAGCGGGGCCGGAAACCGCGCTTCCCGAAGGACGTGCATCGACTTGTACCACGTGTCGCCAACCTTTCGCGGTCAATGAGTGTGCACCTGTGTGCGGAGCGTGCCGAACGCAATGGGCCACCACTCGGATGCGAACGACGGTACTACATCGCTCGGCTTGCCGTCACGTGCCCGCGCGGGCTGGCGGCCGGGGGGGAGGACGGCCTACGATCGGCGGATGGATTCGCCCGACTGGTACCTCGTGCTGGATGTTCGGCCGGACGCTGGTGCGGATGAGATTAAGGCTGCTCATCGGCGCCGGGCGCGGGAGCTCCACCCCGACATCAGCGCTGCTCCAGACGCCACAGCGCGCATGGCGGAGCTGAATCGTGCGCGTGATGTGTTGCTGGACCCGAGGCAGCGGGCGGCGTTCGACCACGCGCGCGAAGCCGCAACCCCGCGGCGGCGCGGGTTCGCCGGCATTGGCAGCTTCGCCAGCGCCCGCGCACGCACGAACCCGGCGGCGGCCGCCGGCAGCGAGCGCACACGTTTCACGTTCACGCGGGGCGCCGGTGCGGCGGCGCAGCGCCAGGAGGACGCAGCAGGTGAAGAGGCGGCGGCGCGGGAAGCATCGCGGCGCACTGCGGAAGCGCGGCGCTGGCGTTTCGACCCGCGGCGTGGCCCGACGGGGGAAGACTGGTACGCCTTCCTTGGCGTGCAGCCATGGGCGACGAGCACGGAGATTCAATCCGCCGTCCGCGGCCTCGCGGGACAGGCGGGCGACCCCACGCTTTCAAACGAGGAGCTGCGCTCCCGGCAGGCCAAGCTCGCCATGGCCTGGGAGACGCTGGGGGTCGCAGTGGTGCGCGAAGCCTACGACGCCCGGCGCCCGGAGTGGACACCAGCGCCCGGACCGCAGCACGACTGGTATGAACTGCTGGGCCTCCCGCGGGGCGCTTCCCGCGAGGCGGTAGGCGAAGCGGTGACGCGGCTTTCGCGCGAGACGGGGACACGGCTCTGGAACGCCGACCTGCGCGAGCGGGACGCACGCCTGCGCGAGGCATGGTGGACGCTCAGAGACCCGGCCCGGCGCGCGGCCTACGATGCGGCACTGGAGCGAAGCCGCTAACGAGGGCCTACACTCCGCTGCATGGCTACCACGCTTTCGACCGAGACTGAGGCCGGTGTCCGCATCGTCACCCTGACGCGGGCGCGGGAATACAACACCATCACTGCGGCCCTGCGCGACGAACTGGCGGAGGCGATCGACGCCGCCGACCGGGACCCCGCCGTGCACGTCATCCTGTTGCGCGCGGAGGGCCCGGCGTTTTGCGCCGGATATGGCCTGGATTGGGCGACGCGTGCGCCCGCACCGGGAGGGACGAGCGATACGCGCCCGCTGTGGGATTCCGTGCAGGACATGGCGATGATCGGGCGGTTCGTCGATACCTATATGAAGCTCTGGTATGCGAAGAAGCCGACGATCGCGGCGGTGCAGGGCTGGTGCATCGGTGGCGGCACCGACATGGTGCTGTGCGCGGACATCATCATTGCCGGCGACGACGCGCGCTTTGGCTATCCGCCGAGCCGCGTGTGGGGCACGCCGACGACGGCGATGTGGGTCTACCGCATGGGGCTTGAAAAGGCGAAGCGCTACATGCTCACCGGCGACGAGATACCCGCGGCAACTGCAGCGGAGATTGGCCTGATCCTGGAAGCGGTGCCCGCGGCAGCGCTGCAGGAGCATGCGCTGACGTTCGCCAAGCGTATGGCACAGGTGCCCGTGAACCAGTTGATCATGCTCAAGCTCCTGTGCAACCAGACAGCCGAGAACATGGGCCTGGCGTCGAGCCGCCAGCTTGGCATCCTCTTCGATGGCATCGCCCGGCACACTCAGGAGGGCGCAGATTTCGTTGCGCGCGCGAACGAAGCCGGCTTCCGCCAGGCAGTACGCGAACGGGACGACCCGTTCGGCGATTACGGTTCGCGCCCGAAGTAAAGGGGAATGGCGCGGGCAGCAGCTGGAGCGCCCGGAGGGGCGAGCGGAGCTTCGGCTGCTGTTGTAGTCTGCGCGCATGGTTAACCTTCACGTCAACGGTGAGTTGCGGGACGCGGCCGACCCCCGGCGCAACCTGCTCAGCTATCTCAGGTTCGACCTCGCCCTGACGGGCACGAAGTATGGTTGTGGCGAAGGGCTTTGCGGGGCGTGTACGGTGCTCGTCGATGGCCAGCCGCTGCGCTCCTGCCTGGCGACGGTCGCCAGCGTCGCGGGGGGACGCGTCACCACCATCGAAGGGCTGGCGACGGGGGAGTCGCTGCACCCCGTGCAGGAGGCGTTCGTCGAAGAGACGGCCCTGCAGTGCGGCTATTGCATCCCCGGCTTCATCATGACGGCGGTCGCCCTGCTGGCGCGGGTACCGCAGCCAGACACAGGCCAGGTGCGTGAGGCGTTGGCTGAAAACATGTGCCGCTGCGGCGCCTATCCACGGATTGAGCGTGCGGTCCTGCGGGCGGCCGGGTGCGAACGATGAGCGTCGGCGAAGGGCTAACGATCCGCGGTGCCTCGGCACTGGGGCTCCCTCTCCCTGCCAGCGGATACGCACGCCAGGCCTATGGCAATGTCACGCCAGACTTCGGGCCGGCGACCTGGCTCCGGGTTGCGCCGGACGGCGCCGTCACCGTCTTCGCGGGCAAGGTTGAATATGGCCAGGGCATCCGCTGGGGGCTGGCAATGGCGGCCGCCGAAGAGCTTGGCCTTTCCCCGGGAGCTGTGTGTGTGGTGCTCGGCGACACGGGGCGGGTCCCGTGGGACATCGGCACGTTCGGGAGCCAATCCACGCGCCACACTGGTGTACAGGTACGCAGGGCGGCAGCAGCGGCGCGGGAGGCGCTGCTCGACCTCGCTGCAGCGCGCCTCGACCTCCCACCAGACCAGCTCATCTGCCACGGGGGCCATGTTGCCTCGCAGGCGGACCAGAGTCGCGGGCTCACGTTTGCAGAGTTACTGGCGGGCCAGGAGGTCGTCCGCGAAATCGCCGCTGAGACACCGCTGAAGGCCGCGAGCGAATTCAGCGTGATGGGGACGCGGACACGGCGAGTCGATGCTGTTGAGCGCGTGACGGGGCAAGCGGTCTATGCGCAGGACGTGATCCGGCCGGGCATGCTCTATGCGCGCGTGCTCCGGCCGCCGGCCTATGGCGCGCAAATGGTGAGCCTCGACGACTCACTCGCACGGCGGATGCCGGGCGTCGTGGGCGTGGTCAACGAAGGCGACCTCATTGCGGTCCTGGCCGAGACCGACCAGCAGGCCGACGCAGCGCACGAGCTGCTCGCATCGGAGTGGACGGAGCGGGCGGGGAACATCTCGCAGTGGGAACTCCCGGGCGTGCTGGCGGAGGCCGCACACAACCCGGTGACCACCCAGGAGGCGGGCGACGTGGAAGCGGCGCTGGCGAGGGCAAGGCACCGGCTGGAAGCGACCTACTACATCCCATACGTCCCGGCGGCGCCGATGGAGCCGCGTGCCGCCGTTGCCGAGTGGGACGGTAGCTCTCTGACGGTCTGGGCGGGCACGCAGCGTCCGTTTGGCATCCGCGGCGAGCTCGCGCAATTCTTCGGCATGGATGAGGCACAGGTGCGCGTCGTCGCGCCCGAGATCGGCGGCGGGTTCGGCAGCAAGAGCCTCTATCGGCCGGCGATAGAGGCGGCGCGACTGGCGCGGGCCGCTGGACGTCCGGTGCGAGTGGCATACACGCGCGGCGAAGAGATGGCCTGGTCCACCTTCCGGCCGGCCGCGCTGATTACGATCCGCAGCGGCTTTGACGGCGATGGCAGGATCACGGCCTGGGACTACCAGGCGGTGCACACCACGACCGACCGGCCGATGATCGGCCAGCGCGGGTCGGAGACGCCCTATGCGGTGGCCGATGCGCGCGTGGTCGTGGCCTCCGGCGTGGCACCGCTACGGCCTGGGTCATACCGGTCACTCGGCTGTGCGGTGAACCACTTCGCGCGCGAAGTGCACATCGACGAGATCGCGGCGGCGCTGGGGATTGACCCGGTGGCGCTCCGCCTTCGCAACCTCCCGGACGCGCGCTACCGGCGGGTGCTCGAGGTAGCGGCGGAAGCGTTTGGCTGGCGGACGGCGGCGGCTCCTTCGGGCAAGGGCGTGGGCGTCGCGATCGGGCTGGACGTCGGCTCCTATGCGGCGGAATGCGTGGCCATCGATGTGCAGGGGAAGGAGATCGCTGTCGGCCGGGTGAGTTCGGCCATCGATTGCGGGCTGGTGTTCAACCCTGAAGGCGTGCGCGCCCAGATGGAGGGCGCGATCATCATAGGCCTCGGGCCGGCGCTCTTCGAGGCGGCGGAGTTCGAAAATGGACGGCTGTTGAACGGCAGCTTCGCGCGCTATCGGGTGCCGCGCATCAACCAGACACCGGCGATCAGCGTCGCACTGGTGGGCAGCGAAGCGAACCCTTCGACGGGGGCGGGGGAGCCAGGGATCGTGCCGATAGCCCCCGCGATCGCCAACGCGCTGTTCGACCGGACATCCAAACGCGTCCGGGAGCTCCCGCTCCAGCGCCAGCTCTGAACCGCGAGCGCGGTACCTCAGCGCTCGCGGTAGACGGGCACGAGCTCGGTGAGGATGCCGCCGACACTCTTTGGATGGAAGAAGGCGGCGGCGAGGCGGCGGCCGTCCGGAGCCGGACCCAGGTCTATCCGGCGCATGCCGTTGGTTTCGAGCCGCTGTGCTTCGACGGCGACGTCGGCGCAGGCATAGCCAATGTGGTGGAGGCCCGGGCCGTTGCGGGCGAGGAAGCGCGCTGTGCCGCTGGTCGAATCGGCAGGGATGAGGACTTCGACGCGCGTCTTGCCGAGGCCGACGCGGACGAAGTAGTTGTTGGTGCGCTCGGGGGCGAAGTAGACGCCATCGGGGAGGGGCGAACGCTTCTCATCCAGCTCCAGGCCGAGCCGACCCAGGAGCACCTCGCGCGCTTCTGCCCAGCTGTGGGCAACGATGCCGACATGGTCCACTTCAACGAACATCAGGTCCTCTTTCGGGGTGCGGGATGGGCCACGTCGTGAATCTGGCGACCGGCCAGCACAGGCGGCGGATGCGTCGGCCCTGTGTCATCTCCCCTCCAGCGCCGCGTAGGCGGCGAGGATGAGGCCCTCACCGCGGGGGTCCCCGACGAGGCCACCTTCCATGCGGTTCATCATATAGGCCACGGTCATACGCCTGGCGAGGTCGACAATGATCATCGAGCCACCCCAGCCGCCCCAGAAACAGACGCGCTCTCGGGGGAGGTATGGGAAGGTGTCGGGCTGCGGCAGGCCATAGCCGATGCCGAAACGGACGGGTGCGCCGAGCACGAGGTCCACGCCATTAGCCTGTTCCTGGAAGATGAGGTCGCAGGTTTTCGGTGAGAGGAGGCGAACGCCATCGACTTCGCCGCCGCAGGCAACGACGGACTGGATGCGGGCCACCGAGCGGGCGTTCCCGTGGCCGTTGGCGGCTCCGATTTCGGCCCTGCGCCAGGCATCGGTCCAGGCGACGGAGGCATCTGGTGCAGGCCCGGTGAAGGTCTTCACGGCGACGCTCTCAGGGTCCATCGTAGCGAAATCGACCGGCAGCGGAGGTGGCGGGACGACATTTGAGACGCGATGGAACTCGGCGGGGTCGAGGCCAATGTGGAAATCGGCATGCAGTGGGCCGGCGACTTCGCGCGCGAAGAAGGTGCCGAGAGAGAGCCCGGTGATGCGGCGGATCACTTCACCGACGAGGTGGCCCTGGTTGAGGGCGTGGTAGCCCGAGGCCGTGCCCGGCTCCCACCACGGCGCCTGTGCTGCGAGCATCGACGTCGACTTTTCCCAATCGTAGATGTCTTCGACGACGACGGGCTGGGCCCAGCCAGAGACGCCGGAAGTGTGGGACATGAGATGCCGCACTTCGATCGCGCTCTTGCCGTTGGCGGCGAATTCGGGCCAGTACTTCGCGACGGGTGCGAAGACGTCGAGCTCTCCGCGGTCGACCAGGACGAGGGCGGAGAGGGCGGTCATGGTCTTGGTCGTCGACCAGACGTTGGTGATGGTATCGGCCTCCCAGGGCCGGGTCTTCGCGGTATCGGCCCAGCCGCCCCAGAGGTCGACGACCGGCTGGCCGTCGAGAGTAACGGCGACGGAGGCACCGAGGTCCGCACCAGAATCGAGGTTTCGCTGGAGCAGATCCCGCATGGCGGTGAATCGTTGGTCGCAAGTGCCCTGAACGGCGGTCATGGGTCCTCCCGTATGTCACATCGGAGAGGGAGCATACTACGGCCACCGGGGAAATGGGGTGGCGGCCGCCGCGGGCCGGGGCAACTCACGGTGGAAGCAGGAACGCCCCCGGCCATTTGCATGGCCGGGGGCGTTGGGGGGAGGGCTGAACCCAGAATCTGTGTGCTAGTAGTCTTCCGGTGGGGGCGGTGGGGCCGCCGGGGGCTGCGGGATTTCAGCGACGAGCGTCTCCGTGGTGAGCACGAGGGCGCTGATGCTGCAGGCGTTTTCGAGTGCGGAACGCGTAACCTTGACGGGGTCGACGATGCCCAGCACGAACATGTCGCCCCAGGTGTCGTTTTCGGCGTTCCAGCCCTCGCTGGGGTTTTTGAGATGCTTGATCTTGTCGACGATGACGGAGCCTTCGAGGCCGGCGTTGTCGGCGATTGTCCACGTGGGGTATTCAAGCGCCTCGGAGAGCAGGTTGATGCCCGTGCGCTCGTCCTCGTTCTTGGTGGACTTTGCGAGCTTTTCCAGCGCGCCCTGGGCGCGAATGAGGGCAACGCCGCCACCAACAACGACGCCTTCATCGACGGCCGCGCGGGTGGCGCTGAGGGCGTCTTCGACGCGCGCCTTCTTCTCCTTGAGCTCGACTTCGGTTGCTGCACCGACCTTGATGACGGCCACGCCGCCAGCGAGCTTGGCGAGGCGTTCCTGGAGCTTTTCGCGGTCGAAGTCGCTGGTGGCGTCTTCGACCTGGGCCTTGATCTGCTTGATGCGGGCCTGGATTGCCTCATCGGTGCCGTGGCCCTCGATGATCGTCGTGTCGTCTTTGCCGGCGACGATGCGGCGGGCGCGACCGAGGTCCGCAGTCGTCGCGGACTCCAGTGTGAGGCCGATGTCCTCGGTGATGAGGGTACCGCCGGTGAGCATGGCGATGTCTTCGAGCATGGCCTTTCGGCGGTCGCCGAAGCCGGGCGCTTTGACGGCGAGGATATTGATAGTGCCGCGTAGCTTATTGACGACGAGTGTGGCGAGGGCCTCGCCATCGATGTCATCGCAGATGATGACGAAGTCCTTCGTGACCTGGAGGACTTTTTCGAGGAGGGGGAGCACTTCCTGGATCGCGGAGATTTTCTTGTCCGTGATCAGGATGTAGGGGTTTTCGATGACCGCTTCCATGCGGTCGGTGTTCGTCACGAAGTAGGGGGAGACATAGCCGCGATCGAGCTGGAGGCCATCCACGAACTCAGTCTCGAACTTGACGCCGCGGGACTCTTCGACCGTGATGACGCCGTCCTTGCCGACCTTTTCCATGACGTCGGCGATCAGTTCACCGATGTAGTGGTCGTTGGCGGAGATGGAGGCGACGTGTGCGATCTGTTCCTTCGTGATGACGGGGCGGGCCTGGGAACGAAGGTCGGCGATGGCCGCGGCCATTGCGCTTTCGATGCCGCGCTTGACGGCCATGGGGTTGGCGCCGCTGGTGACAACCTTGAGGCCGCCGCGGACGAGCGCCTGGGCGATGACGGTGGCGGTGGTGGTGCCATCACCGGCGACGTCATTCGTCTTCGTCGCAACCTGCTTGGCGAGCTGCGCACCCATGTTTTCGAAGGGGTCGTCGAGTTCGATTTCGCGGGCGACGGTGACGCCGTCCTTGGTGATCGTGGGGGCGCCGAATTTCTTATCGATGACGACGTTGCGGCCGCGCGGGCCGAGGGTCACTTTGACGGCATCGGCGAGGGCATCGACACCGTCCTTCAGCCCGCGGCGCGCAGCCTCGTCGAACAGGAGTTGCTTCGCAACCATATGAATCTCTCTTTCGTTTGAACCACGAAGGACACGAAGGACACGGGGGCGGGACGGGTGATCCCGGCCGGGCCGAAATGGCCCGGCGCTCCCTGGCGGTGTCGTTCGTGTCCCTTGCGGTGCGTTCCTAGACGACGAGGCGGGCGAGGATGTCCTTTTCGTTGAGGACGATGTACTCGTTGTTGTCGAGCTTGATCTCTGTGCCGGTGTACTTGGCATAGAGGATGCGGTCGCCGACGGAGACTTCGAGGGCGACGCGCTTGCCGTTGTCATCGAGGCGGCCGGGGCCGACAGCGACGACTTCGCCCTGCTGGGGCTTTTCCTTGACGGTATCGGGGATGACGAGGCCGCTGGCGGTCACCTCATCCTGCTTGAGGGGGGTGATGACGATACGGTCGGCGAGGGGGACGAGCTTGGTCCGGGATGCGGCTTTCGCCGGGGCTGCCTTGGTGGCCATGAATGACTCTCCTGGTGGAAGTGTTCAGGGATAGCTGAGCGACTCGATGTTAGCACTCTCGACGTTAGAGTGCTAGAGGCCCGTGCCGGGAAAGCCGTGAGATGGTGGGAGGCGCGGCATCAGGGTGGGGAGAGGACGGCCCGCAGCGTCTCCCGCAATGTGCGGATGTCGTAGGGCTTTTGCATGAAGCCGGCGAAGCCTTCGCCTTCGAACCGGTTCGCGGCTTCCTGTTCACTGTATCCACTCATCACGACGATGGGGACGCTGGCGCGAATGGCGTGGATCTCACGGAAGGCGTCTTCGCCGTTCAGCCGGGGCATCGTCAGGTCCAGGAGCACGCAGACGATATCCGGCGCATTGGCGGCGAAGGTATCGACACCTTCGCGGCCGTCCGCAGCTTCAAGCACGGTGAAGCCGAGGCTTGTCAGTGCGCGGCGCGTGACGGCACGGACGCTTGGCTCATCATCGACGATGAGCACAGTGCCGCTGCCCCGCCAGGTGCCCGGCGGGGCGGCGGCTGGGGGTTCGGTCGCTACCGGATCGGTGCAGGCCGGGAGGAGCAGGCGGAAGGTGGTGCCGCTGCCGCGTTTACTCTGCACTTTGAGGGCGCCGCGATGACCACGGACGATCCCGAGGACGGCGGCGAGGCCCAGGCCACGGCCAGTGAACTTCGTCGTGAAGAATGGGTCGAAGATGCGTGCCAGGGTCTCCTGGTCCATGCCACAACCGGAATCAGTGACATCCAGGAAGACGTACTGGCCGGCAGGGAGTTCGGGGGCAAGGTAGGCTTCTGAAAGGCCGGCACGTTCGCCGTCTACCATGCCTGTGGCGAGGGTGAGCACGCCCTCGTCTTCCCCGATCGCATCGCTGGCATTGACGACAAGATTCATGATCACCTGGCGGAGCTGGGTGGCATCGGCTGCCACCGGGGGCAGGTTGTGGGCGAACGAGTAGGTCATGGTGACGCCCTTGGCGATGGAGACGCGGAGCAGGTGTGTCATCTCCTCGACGAGGTCGCTGAGCTGCAGCTGCTGGATCACGAAGCGGCCTTTGCCCGAGTAGGCGAGCATCTGGCGCGCGAGGTCGGCGGCGCGCTGGCCGGCGCGCTCGATGTCCTCGATGGTGCCGCGCGCGGGTGAAGTGGGCGAGAGCTCCGCG
>Ga0307373_10002208_pt1 | contig 35318 bp, 33 predicted proteins | sample OX2MG_FD_202534 | JGI IMG/M metagenome (GOLD analysis project Ga0307373, IMG submission 202534) | Soil microbial communities from Risofladan, Vaasa, Finland - OX-2 | ecosystem: Environmental > Terrestrial > Soil > Coastal area > Acid sulfate soil | place: Finland: Risofladan, Vaasa | collected...
CGCTCGGCAAATCTTTCTGCGTAGCAGTGCTTACAGCCCGGGCTTACTTTCGTGCAGCCTCGCACCGGATTCCATGTCGCGTCTGTCCACTCGATTGCGCTTCGATCCGCCATGGATTCATCTCTCGTTTACTCTGGATAGGCGAATATATAGCGAAATCGATATAATTCGCAACGCTTCGAGTGATCTGATTAACGGGACCTCTGATTTCAACCCCCAAACAGTGGAGACGCGGCCTTCGCGTAGGTCAGCTTCTGGATGATTTTGCCGGCGGCGAAATGAATCAGGTCGAGTCCACGCCAAGCGGTCGGCGCACCCTTGATCGTCAGCGTGCAGCGCCAACTCGCCATCACCTTGCCGGCCGTGGCGTCGGCAAAGAGGTCCTCGTCGAGGAACTGCATCACGCCGTAGGCACCGGTGAATTGCGGCTCGAAGGCCGCGCGAATCGCCGCCAGGCCGACGTTGCGCCGGCCGTTGAACTCGTCGTAGATCGCGTCGCCGGCAAAGAAGTCCATCACCGCGTCGAGATCGTTGCGATTAAAGGCGTCAACGAAACGGCGCGTATGGTCAATCAGTTCGCTGCGATCCATCGTGCGGCTCCTTGCTCGCGGCAATGCGGCCTGCGCCCATGCGGGCCTCATCCGCCGGCGCGCGTGGCGCTCAGGCCTTCGCGATAATCTCGTTGGCGATCTTCTCGAGGCCGGCGCGCAGCTTTTCCGGGCTGCTCGCCGGCGGTCCGAACATCACCCGCGTCACGCCCACGTCCTGCACCGCCTTGACCGCGTCGAGCCGCGGCGCGGCCATCGCGGAGAGCTCGATCGCGTCGGCCTTGCGCCCGGCCTTGACCGCCGCCGCGCGCATCAGGGCGAAGATCTCCTTGAGCTGGTCGGGCTTGGCGATGGTCGGGAAGAAGCCGTCGCCGAAGCGACCCGCACGGCGCGCCGCGGCCGGCGAATGACCGCCGACATGGATCGGGATACCGCCCGGCTGCACCGGCTTGGGCAGGCTCTTCACGTCATGAAAATGGAATTGCTGGCCGTGATAGGTGGTCGGATTCTCGGTCCACAACGCGCGCAGCGCCGCGATCGCTTCGTCGGTGCGCACGCCGCGCGCATGGTAATCGACGCCGACCGCCTCAAATTCCTCTTTCATCCAGCCGCTGCCGATGCCGAGGATCATCCGCCCGTGCGACAGCAGGTCGAGCGTCGCGAGCTGCTTGGCGAGATACAGCGGATGCCGTTGCGGCAGAATCACGATACCGGTGGCGAGCTTGATCTTGGTCGTGATCGCCGCGGCATACGCGAGCGGAATCAGCGGGTCGGGTATCGCCACCTCGTCGCCGCCGGGCATCTGCCCGTCCTTCGATCCGGGATACGGCATATGCGGCTGCGGCACCACCACGTGTTCGACCGTCCAGATCGACTCGAAGCCGAACTCCTCGGCCTCGCGCGCGAGCTGGCCGAACAGCTCGGGGCGGCTGAGCGGACCCGAATTGGCAAAGAGGATTCCGATTTTCATTTTTTCACCCGATTTTGCGCAGCCCGGCGTCCGCGGCGGCGATCAAACCTTCGCGATAATCTCGTTGGCGAGCTTCTCCAGCCCGCGCGTGAGTTTTTCCTTGTCGAAGCCCGGCGGCGGCACCACGACGCGCGTGATGCCGAGGTCGGCGAACGCCTTGATCGTGTCGAGATTCGCGCGCCCCATGCACGAAAGCTCGATCGCGTCGGCGTTGCGGCCGTGCTTATGCGCCTCGTCGCGCATGATGCCAAACAGCTCCTTGAGCTTGGCCGCGTCGGCAATCGCGGGGAAAAAGCCGTCGCCCAGGCGCCCGGCGCGCCGCGCGGCGGCCGGCGAATGGCCGCCAATGACGACCGGGATGCCGCCCTTTTGCGCCGGTTTGGGAAAGCTCATCAGCGGGCCGAAATTGAAATGCTTGCCGTGAAAGCTCGACGGATTGTCGTTCCACACCGCGCGCAGCGCCTTGATCGCCTCGTCGGTGCGCGCGCCGCGGACGTGGAAGTCGAGGCCCAGCGCGTCGAACTCCTCCTTGAGCCAGCCCGATCCGATACCCAGGATGGTGCGCCCGTGCGACAGCAGATCGAGCGTCGCCATCTCCTTGGCCACGTACAGCGGATTGCGCTGCGGCAGGATCATCACGCCGGTCGCCAGCTTGACCTTGGTGGTCAGCGCGGCGACGTAGCTGAGTGGCAGCAACGGGTCGGGAATCGCGACGTCTTCACCGCCCGGGATCTTGCCGTCCTTGGCGTAGGGGTAGGGCGATTGATAGCCCTGCGGGATGACCACATGTTCGACCGTCCAGAGCGATTCGACGCCGCATTGTTCGGCGCTCACCGCGAGATGGGCCAGCAGTTCGGGCTGGCTGAAGGGTCCCGAGTTGACGAACATTAATCCGACTTTCATGCGGCTGGCTCCTGCGCGCTGCGCGACTTCATCGGCATTTCTACCGCGTTCCAATGTTTGAAGGGAAACGGCCGCCGCGACACCCGCCGACGGCTTTACGCACGCGCCGCGGCGGGCTATTACGATCCCATGGATATTGGTAAATACGGACTCTGGTTTTTCCTCGATGGCATGACCGCGCCGCAATCGGCCGACTTCGCGCGCAAGACCGAAAAGCTCGGCTACAGCATGCTGTGGATTCCCGAGGCGGTCGGCCGCGAGCCGTTCGCCCACATGGGCTACCTGGCGGCCAAGACCGAGCGGCTGATCTTCGCCACCGGCATCGCCAACATTTTCGCCCGCGACCCGATCACGATGTCGGCGGCCTCCAAGACCGTCGCCGAACTCTCCAACGGGCGGCTGGTCCTCGGCATCGGCGTCAGCCACAAGCCGATGGTCGCGAACCTGCGCGGCCATTCCTACGACAAGCCCTACAGCTACATGAAAGAGTACTTGCCCAAGCTCAAGACGGGCCTCTATCGCGCGCCGATGCCGAAAGAAGAGGTGCCGATCGTGATCGCCGCCCTGCATCCCAAGATGCTCGCCTTCGCCGCCGCCGAGACCCACGGCACGCATACCTATTTCGTCCCGCCCGAGCATACCGCCAAGGTGCGCGCCGCGATCGGGCCCAAGCCGTGGATTTGCGCCGCGCAAGCGGTAATTCTCGAGAGCGACCCGGCCAAGGCGCGCGCCGCGGCCCGCACCTACATGAAGACCTACGTCCCGCGCCTGCCCAACTACACCAACAACCTCAAGAATCTCGGCTGGAAGGACGAAGACTTCGCCAACGGATGCAGTGACGCGCTGGTCGACGCGATCGTCGCCTGGGGCAATGAGGACAAGATTCGCGGCCGCATCGACGCCCAGCTCAAGGCCGGCGCGAACCATGTCTGTATCCTGCCGGTCAGCGTCAGCTCCGAGTCGCTGCCCGACGAGCGCGCGATGGAAGCGCTAGCGCCTAAGTGAGTCGGGCGATACGGCCGGGGCGGCTGACGGCCGCGGCCCTGGGGGTTGCGCTTGCGCTCGGCGCGGCCGGATGCGGTCCGTCGGCGGCCGAAATTCAGCGCGCGCAGGCGCAAGCCGCCGAATCCAATCGCGCGGCGTTACGCGCCCAGGCGGCCGCCGAGCAGGCCCGGCAGGCCTCCGCACAGGCCGCCATCGCCGCCGACCAGGCGCGCAAGGCGGTCGACGACGCGACCCGCGAAATCAATCGCGTCGCCAACCATATCGACCAGATGAACAGCGCCAACGAGTAATGCGATCCCCGCATGCCCGGACGCCGCCACGAGGAAGCATCACGATGAAGCTCTACAACGTCAATCTCTCGAATTTCGCCACCAAGTCGCGCCTGGTGATCTACGAAAAGGGCGCCAACGTCGAGATCGTCCCGGTGCCCGGCGCCGGCCCCACCTCGCCGGAATATCGCGTGATCAATCCGCTGGGCAAGATTCCCTGCCTCGACGCCGACGGCCTGATCATCGCCGAATCAGAAACAATTAACGAATATCTCGAGGATAAATTTCCCAGCCCGCGCCTGCTGCCGGCCAGCCCCGAGGGCAAGGCCCGGGTGCGCGCGTTCACCCGTTTTCACGATCTCTACCTCGAGCCGCCGCTGCGCGCGATGTTCGCGCATCTCAATCCCAAGACCCGCGACGAGACGGTCGTCACCGAAAAACTCGCCGACGTGCAGAGCCGTCTCGATCAGCTCGAGACCATGCTGGCGCCCGACGGCTTCGCCGCCGGCGCCGACTTCACGCTGGCCGATTGCGCGCTCGCGCCGACCATCTTCTTCGTCACCAATCTGCTGCCCGCCTTCGGCGCCAAGCCGCCGCTCGAAGGACGCCCCCGGCTCGCCGCATGGTGGAGCAAGGTGCAGACCCGCCCGTCGGTGCAAAAAGGCCTCGCCGAGATGAGCGAAGCGCTCAAGGCGATGATGGGCGCCGGCAACTGATCGCGCGCCGGTACGGGCCGGCGGCAGACAATCCGAGCGATCATTAAAATGCGCGGCGTGTCACTACGCCGCGCATTTTCGTTCCCTGGCGATCAGCGCGCCGCCGATGCGCGTTTGGCCGCCCGTTCGCGCTTGCGGAAATGCGGGATGACCTTCTCCGCGAACAGCTTCATCGACGCGCGCACCTTCTTCGGTTCGATTCCCGGCAGCGCCAGTCCGAGCGCGATATGCGTACAGAATGATTCGATTCCCTCCAGATGGGCGATCGCGTCGTCGGGCGTGCCGACCATCAGGTCGAAGTCGCCGAGCGCCGCCCGCCGGCGCAACTCACCCACCGGCGGCACCGCCTGATAGTTCTCATCGCCGCGCACGTCGTTCGCCTCCGCGAGCCAGCGGCCATAGTACGTCAGCAGATGATGCAGGCCGAACTCGCATTCGTCCCACGCCTTGTCGCGCTTGGCCGCCAGGTAGCCGAACCGCAGTTGCGCGATATTAAAATCCCGGGGATCGCGGCCGGCCGCCGTCAGCGCCTCGCGGTAAACTCTCGCCTGGTCGCCGCCAGTGCCCGCCAGATGATAACCCTCGCGGGCCGCGCGCTCGGTCGCCGATCGCGCCCGCGCGCCGATCCAGATCGGCGGATGGGGCTGCTGGACGGGCTTCGGATAGAGCGTCACGTCGCGCACCGTGTAATGCCGCCCCTCGTAGCTGAAGTTGTCCTCGGTGAAGGCCCGCCGCACGATCTCGACGCCCTCGCGCAGGCGCCGGCTGCGCTCCTCACGCGGGATATTGAAGCCGGTGAACTCGCTTGGCACATAACCCTGCCCCAAGCCCAGGTCGAAGCGGCCGTTGGACAGCGCGTCGATCGTCGCCGCTTGCTCGGCGACGTGCAGCGGATGATGCAGCGGCATCAGCAGAACGAACGTCCCGATGCGGATCTTTTTAGTTCGCGCCGCAATCGCCGCGGCTAGCGGCATCATGCTCGGCGAGTAACCGTCTTTGACGAAATGATGCTCGGTCAGCCAAATGGTGTCGTAGCCCATCGCCTCGGCGTCGACCGCCAGATCGACGTGTTTGCGATAGAGCTCGGAGTAGGAAAGCTCGTTACGCGAAGAATTGCGGAACGACATGAGTAAGCCGAAGTTCACGCGCGTGCCTCCTCGATGCGGCGCCGCAGTCGGCCGCGCGCCGCGATTTTTGCGCTATTGCTTGGGGCAGGCCGCGGCGCCGCGCTGGTTCCCCCATCCGCGCCGGCCGTCCTGCTCGATAATACCCAAGCAATAATCCGGCAGACGCAAAAACGCCAGCCAAAGCAGTCGCGGCGCGAAAGATCGTTCCAGCCGCGTGGCGCGTAACGAAAAGCCGGATCGGCACCCGGTGCGCCGTCGGCATACCGCTTGCTCTAGTACACAGTCAAGCATCACGCGCTGGCACGCATAATTGCGCTAAGTGGTAACCAACCGCCAATCATGCGGCGATCGGTGTCAAGAATTTGGCCGGGTAGCTGACGGCGGCATAGCTGGGCGCCCGCCTTCAACCCCCAGTAATTCAGAACCACGGGAGGTTCATACAATGGGAGTCCGGGTTTTGATTGTCGAAGATGACGCCGTCACTCGCAAGGTTTTGCATCAACGGCTCGCGCGCATCGGATGTCAGGTCGTCGCGGCGGTCGACAATGCCAGTGCGGCGCTGCAGAGCTTTCGCGAATCCAAGCCCGACCTGGTGACGCTCGATATCGAGATGCCGGAAGTTGACGGAATCGACTCCGTCGCGCTGTTTCGCCAGATTCGCCGCGAAGACGTCAATTGCGAAATCCTCGTCATCTCCGGTACTGCCTTTCCCACTCATCGGGAAATGTTCGTCAGGGAAGGTGCGCTGGCCTTCTTTCATAAGCCGGTCAATTTCGACCGGCTGGCGGTTGAACTGAAAATGTTCTTCCCCGACATTACCCACGACAAACCTTCGCATGCCATGTGATCCACCAATACTATGTAACGGCACAATACTATTTCATCGATCTATACCCGCTCATTGAGATACCCGTTGACCGGCGCAATACCAACTAAGCGGCGCACAGCTGCGATATGTCGCCATGCGCCGCCCGCCTCATCACGCGCCGCTCACTGCCATAAGCGTCCCCACCATTCGGCCGCCCGGCCTGCTCCCGCCGAATCCATTCCGGCCCGCCGATAGACCTCCTTGATATCCCATCCGGTCAGATCGGCGAGCGTCGTCGCCTCGGTCTGCCGCCGGTCCCGCAGTTCATCCAGATAGCTCTTCGCCTCCGGGCACACCGTCGCCGACCCGGCCCACGGATGCCGCAGTACGAAGCGCGCCTGATAATTTTCCGTGTCGCCGGTCTCCTGGAACGTCAAATCCTCGGGAAAGGTCGCCGCTGAATATCGCACGTGCAGCCGCGTCAGGATCACCTGTCCCGGCCCCGCGCCTTCGTACGGTTGGTTAAACCCTCCGCGGGCCCCCGGCATCATGGCGCCGCGACGCATCACGCCACCCGACTCCTGCCCCGTTCCGTTATCGATCCAGAAGACTCCGAGTGCGCGCAGTTCATCGGCCGACACTGGCGCCGCCGCGCACGGATCGCAAAACGTCCCGAGATTCCATACATACTCGGTAAAGACCGCGCGCATATCGTTCGCCTCCACCTGGCGCGCAAACATCGCCTTGTAGAAATTGTCGAAGTCGTCCTCGACGAACAGCGGCAGATCCATTCCGGTAGGCATCTTCACCGTGCGATAGTTAGTCGTCTCCACGCGTGCGTCCTTGGTCAACAAGTAAATAATCAAATCCTGCGGACCTTGCGCATTGATCATTCCGAGCCGAATCGGCAGCATGAATTTCGGCGATTCGAAGGCGAACTGAATCGGCCGGAGATAGGTCAGCCCGGTGCGCGCCTGCTCTTTCAGATTTACCTTGGCGAGGAAGAACTTCATCTCCTGCCGGATGTACGGCCGGAGCGCTCGGCTTGTGCCGATGGGTATTTTGTATCCGCTTTGCCGCAGGTAGCTTTCCAGCCCGTCGGACTGGGTCGCCGACAATATCTCGATATCGTATTCGCCGACTGTGTATTGCGCCTCGATCGTCACGCCGGTCGCCCTCGCCAATGCGTCGCGCGACAGTGGTGGCAGCGCTGGCGCCATTGCCATGGCGGCGGGCGCGCCCGCGTTCATCATTGGGTACTGGCTCGGACAGGGATCCGGATCGTAGTATTCGACCAATCGCGGCGTACTGTACGCATTGAGATGATTGAACAGTTCACGGTCGCCAATATGAATCTGATCCTTGCGCAAGACCACCGGCACCGGCACGACCAGCGCGAACTCCGAGGGTTCGCCCTCATAGTCATTCATGATACTTAGTACGGATCGATCGCCGTTGCGTGCATAGACCACCTGCGAGGCGTGATTATGCAATGCGCCGTCGGCTTTGCCCACGTAAAAGCCGCAAAACGCCGACGCGCTGGTACTCGCCGCACCGATCACGATAGCGCAGGCCATCAGCGCGATCGCCGCACGGCGCTCGGACCGGAAAAGTGTACGCGGCATGGTTAATCCTCCTTGCGTAGTCCATTGATATTGAGCGGCGGGCCACACTGCGTCCCAAATCGGTACCAGCGGTGCGGCGAAAAACAGTGCCCATAGGAATCCGTTGGTGAAAAATCCGCCGAACTGCCATGCGTATGCGGCCGCGGCGACCAGCGCCGCATGAGCGATACGCCCGCGCGCGCTGTTCGGCGCGGTCATCGGATCGGAAATCATGAAGAAGGCAAACAGGAGAATCGCGCCATTACTCAGTTGATGAGTCCAGACCGCGGCGGACTGGCCCAGCCACATCACCCGGATCGCCAGCAGCCCCATGTAGATAATCAGGAAACTCCAGCCGATATCGCCGCGGCGCGCGCGATAGGCCACCAGCGCACCGAGCATCAGGAGCCATCCGGCGAAGACTATGTCCTGACCCCATTGTCCGGCCGACGCCCACGTCCCCGGCAGCGCGATTAGGGCGAAAATTACGCCGAGATTGGCCGGGTTGAACAGATGCTTGCCGCGCACTCGCATCGTGAATTTCGACGAGATCGCGATCGCCGCGGCAAGCGGATGCACCCAGAGGTTATCCGCGCGCAACAGTAACGTGAGGCTCAATGCCGTGATCAGCGCACTGCGATAGACCACCGGGCTTCGCCCCGTCGCGCGCGACCAGAGGTCCTGCGTGGCGATCGCCGCCGCAAACGTCAGCACGATTTGCGCCGGCCGCAGGCTGAAGTCGCGCGTCCATACGCCGGCCGCGAGCAGAATCCCGAGGAAGAGAATCTGGAGCAGGCGCGGATCGCCAGTCGCCGCCGCTCGCGCGCGCTCTATGCGCGGCGCGCCGATGCGTCGCGGCGCAGCGATCGTTCGCGCCAGACGCCCGCGCGCACGTTCAGTTGAACGGATTTTTCTCTGCCGGACGGACGGAAAGGTTGCTGCCATTGTGCCGCTCCCGTCTCTATGAACGGAGCGGCGGCGCGCGCTTGCAATTTATTTTAGCGGTTGCCGCGTTGGCCGGATCGCGCGGGCTCGATCGGGCGCGAGGTCAGGGATTGCGCCACGTCGCGCCACCATCGACGGTTGCCCAACGCGTGCCGCCAGCGGCAAAGATCGTCGCCGCGTTCGCGCTCTGTGCGACTACCGCAATCAGGTCGCGCCCGGTCGGCGCGGCGATCTTCCTCCAATGCTCCCCGTCAGCCGTGCGGATAATCGTGCCGCCGCGTCCGACGATCCAGCAAGTCGTCGCCGAGGTCGCGGATCCTGCCGTCAGGTCCGCACTGACGCCGCTGCTTTGCGGAATCCACTGCCCGCCCGCGCTGTAGCGTGAGAGCGAGCCATGACTGCCGACCATCCAGACCACCGACGCGTCGGGCGGCTCGACGATCGTCGCGTTCGCGCCGGGCAGGGCGTTGACCACGGCCGCGCTATCCGCCGCCATCGCCGGCAGTCCCGTGCCGTTCGCGATCGGCGCGTTGCTCACGCCAACGTTCGCGCTCGGTGCCGCCGCATGCGACGCGGACCCGACGAACGCGCCCGCAGCCGCCGCGCCGGCCGCCAACCCCGTCGATCTAGCAACCCTCGCGCCAGCCCGAGCGAACGGCGCGTGCAGATGGTTGACCGCCGCGGACGCATTCGATGCCGACTCCGCGCCATTCGACGCCGACATCGGAACCGGCGCGGGCGCGGGCGGAGGTGGAGGCGCGGCGACCGGGGGCGGCGCCCCCTGCATTGCCAGCGCCTTCATCTGGTTGAGCGCAAGGTGCGTCTTGACCGCCGGCGCCGGCGCACCGTTCAGTGCGAGCGTGCGCTCGCTAATCGACGGTCCGCTGGTATAGCTCCGCACGACGACTACGATTGCGATTACCGCCGCCACGGCGAATCCCGCAAGCGCGAGCGGCGCGCGCCGCCGCCACCAGCCGCCGCGATCGCCCGCCGCCGCCGCTTCGCCAATTCGCGCGAACGCCGCGATCGTTCCCTGGCAGCGCGCGCAGTCGGCGCAATGACGCTCCCAGCGCGCGCCTTCCTCCGCGCCGAGTGCGCCTTCGTAACAGGCCGCCAGGATCGCCGGCGCCGGACAGTCCGCATCGCCGCCGGAGCGCGCGCGGCCGAGCGCCCCGCGCAGCACCGTGTCGAACGGATCGTTATTGCCGCCGTCACGCGCCAAATCGCCACTCTCCGTTAAGAGGAACGCCGCCGCAAATAGTTCTTGCCGGCGTTGTCACTGCGCCTCCCCGCGATACGCACCGGGCAGCAGCCGGCCCAGCTCGGCCGGCCACTCCTCGATCGCATAGACATAACATAGCCGGATCTGCTCGTCGTTCAGCCGGTACTCGCGCTTAAGCCGCCGCTCGGCTCGCCGGCGCAAATCCTCGCGCGTGCGCGCCAGATGGCGCGAGACGCCCGACTCATGCTCGCGCATCGCGCGCCCGACCTGCTTCAGCGTCAGCTCTTCGGCGTAATAGAGATTGAGCCGCAGACGATCGCGCGCCGCCAGCTCCGCGATCGCCGCGCGCATCGCCGCGCCGATCGCTTCGAGGTAGCGCGCGCGATCCGGATCGGGCGGGTCGATCGCCCCGGCCGGACCCGCGCCGGCCTCACGCGCGATCGCCTCGCCGAGCATCTGCGCCCGCGTCTGCCGGCGATGCGCGTCGGTATGGCGCTGCGCGATCACCGCGCGCAGCCACGCTCCGAGCGACCCGCGCCCGTGATAGTAGGCGAGCAGCGATCGCCGTTCGCCGGCGCGCTCCTCCAGCCCGTAGAGCTCCGCATAGAGCGAATCGGCCAGCTCGCGCGCACGCACGTCGTCATGCATCAGGGCGCGCGCCGCCGCATTCATTGCGCCGCGAAAGCGCACCACGAACTCTTCCCACGCACGCGCGCCACCCGCCCGGCAGGCGCACGCCAGCACGAGATCTTCGGCGTTGAGCCCGTCGAGATAGCTGGATGTCGCGCGCTCGTCCGGTTCCGTGGCGAGACCGCCGGCCCAGCTTCGGACACTCGCATACAAAGCGGCACACACCATTTCAGCATCGACCGCCAGGCGCGCCGCCCCGCCACGCTCGCTCAGGCGCGCGATCGATCGGGCGTGGAGCCGGCGGAAATCGTCGATCGTCGCGGTCGCCATTGGGATATGTCGATCAAACCATCGCGGCGCCGAACTTTCCACCGGATCGCGCGGCGCGCGGCGCGCGGCGATGGCCTCGGTTTTGCTCAACTCATACTGTGCGTGCGAAAACGCGACGCCGACGACGCGTCGGGTGAACCCCATACGACGACGGCCAATGTGCTCACGCGGCGCGCGCCTGCCCGTTCGACGCGCCGCCGCGGTCGTTCGATACGCGCCGCCGCGCGACGCTTCAAAGTGGGACATCGCGTGCGCTCGAGTCGCATCTAGCAACCAATCTGGAACGGTCACTGAGCATGGAATTGGAAGACCAACACCAAAACGAATTCGGCGGACGCGTTGGCGATAACGAATGGGTGGACGTCGAGGCGTTGCGCCGCGCTCCCGAGTACGGCGAGCTGGTCGGCAGCTCGTCCCCAATGCGCGCAGTCTACGCCGCGATCGATCGCTTCGCCCCCTACAAGGGCACCGTCATGGTGCTCGGCGAATCCGGCAGCGGCAAGGAGCTGGTCGCCCGCGCGCTGCATCGGCGCGGCCCCTTCCCCGACGGTCCCCTCGTCACCTTCAATTGCTCGAACCTGGTCCACGGACTGGCCGAGTCGCAGCTCTTCGGCCACGTGCGCGGCGCCTTCACCGACGCGCGCGAAGCCTACACCGGATGCTTTCGCGAGGCCGACGGCGGCACGCTGCTGCTCGACGAGGTCGGCGAACTGCCGCTCCCGATGCAGTCGAAGATTCTCCGCGCGGTCGAGAATTTCGAAATTCAGCCGGTCGGCTCGTTCGCTTCGATCATGGTCAACTTGCGCCTCATCGCCGCCACCAATCGCGATCTGCCGGCGATGGTCAAGCGCGGCGAATTTCGCGCCGACCTCTACTACCGCCTGGCCGTCACCGCGATTCCACTTCCGCCGCTGCGCCAGCACCTCGACGACACCGCCGCGCTCGCCGCGCACTTCGTCGCCCATTACAACCGCGCTTTCGGCAAACGCGTCCAGCGCATCTCGTATCGCGCGCTCACGCTGATGGGAGCCTATCGATGGCCCGGCAATATCCGTGAACTGGCCCACGTGATCGAGCGCGCCACATTGCTGTGCGATAACGATCGTATCGACGTGGCCGATCTGCCACCTGAACTCGTCGAAACCGCGATCGCGCGGATGGCCGAGGCCAATTGCGGACCGCTCGCCCGCGGCGTCGGCCGCTCGACCGGCGACAGCACCGGCGTCTCGCTCGACGACGCGACGCGCGCAGCGGTTCAACGCTCCCTTATTACCGCCAACGGCGACTGCGCCAAGGCCGCGCGGATGCTCGGGATCTCGCGCCCGGCAATCTATCGCAAGATGCTGCGCTTCGGACTCTCCGGCGGCAATCCACGCCGCCGCGACACCGCGGCAAGACACGCTTCGACCGACGACGACGGCACCGATCCGCCCGCCGGTCCCGAATAAACCGGCTACACGATTCGCGGGGCGCCGGTCATGGCTGGAGCGCAGGAGGCACTTATTGATCTTCGCGGCGTGATTTTCACCGGCCGCAGCGCCGCTTGACATGTGCCGTTGGCTGGAACCTCCGCGCGATACATAACTCGACCTCTCCGTCACTCCGGCGTCGCATCATTAAAGGAAAGCAGCTTATGGCTTTCGTCGTAGCAGAAGGTCACTGTGTGCTTGGCATTTCTGGTGCCGGCCTCAATCGGGGTGAATATGACCTCTGACAGCCCAAGGGTAACTACATCCGCCGCGCCCTCGCCGGCAGCGATAACGCCCTTACCCAAGCCGCCGGGGCCGCGTGTATAGAGCTTATACACGTCGCAGGACTGGTCGCCATTTTGTACGTTGGTGGTCGGTGCGCCAATTGCCTCTACAACTTGGACTCGACTTTCGCCGACCGCGAACTGAGACATATCGACCGGGGTCGGCCTAGTCGCCTCCATGACCGGCGAACAACCAGGGGAACCGAGAATAACCCAGATAGAAAATAGGGCCGGAATAGTGCATCGCGTGATTTTTGCCGCGCTGCGACTCGTGGAATCGCTGTCCATAACACTCATCCTCCTTGCAAAAACTGCCGACCTGGCACGCTTTTTCCTACGAATCAATCGATTTTCAGGCGCCGTGCCTTTTTCAACCAACCGCACGGTATCACGATGTTGAACCACCAACAATAGTCTTTATAATCTTTATAAGTAAGCTGACATCTACCTATGGGATTTATTGGGTGTTATTTGTTGAATCTGACCAATCCAGCCCTTATTTGACCATGCGGCGCGCCAAAAAAATCCGCACGTCCGGGCGGACGTGCGGATGTGCGATCGATTACACTGTCAATAGTCAGTCTATCAGGACATAGCTATTCACTTCCGACTAATGCCGCAGCTTCTCGGCCAGCGCCGCATACTGATCGAGCAGCGGCAATACCTTGTCGGCCTTGGCCGGCGGCAGCCCGAAGATCAGATGCGTGAAGCCCATCTCCATCACCCGGCGTGCGGCGTCTTCCTTGCCCGGTGCGGCAAACAGGCCAAGCTGCAAACTCTCGAACTTGCGGCCCGCGCGATCGGCCGCTTCGCGCAGCGCCTTCAGCCCCTCGGCAAGCTGCTCGGGCTTGCGATTGATCGGCATCCAGCCGTCGCAGTAGGCGACCGCGCGTTCCGGTCCGCGCTTGGCTTCCGAACCCAGCAGGATCGGCGGGCCGCCCTTCTGCACCGGTTTGGGATAGCTCCAGATCGGATCGAATTTGACCAGCTCGCCGTTGAATTGCGCGACGTCCTTGCTCCAAATCTCCTTCATCGCCTGCACGCGCTCGCGCAACAGCTTCCAGCGCGATTTGAAATTCGTCCCGTGATTTTCCATCTCCTCGGCGTTCCAGCCGCCGCCGATGCCCAGGATCACCCGGCCGCCCGAAATAAAATCGAGCGACGCGACCTCCTTGGCCAGCACGATCGGATCGCGCTCGATCACCAGGCAGATTCCCGTGCCCAGCTTGATCCGCCTGGTCACCACCGCCGCCGCCGTCAGCGCGACGAACTGGTCCAGCGTATGCGAATACTCGAGCGGCAGGTCGCCGCCGCCCGGCCACGGCGAGCGCCGGCTGGTCGGTATGTGGGTATGCTCGGGGAAAAAGAGCGAATCGAGTCCGCGCTCTTCGACCGCTTTGGCCAGTTCGGCCGGCCCGATCGCATAGTCAGTCGGAAACATCATTACGCCGAGTGTCGGCATCGTCGGTCACCTCCGTTCAATCTCAGTTGCTATTCGCGTCAATTACTCAGTCGTGTACATATTCGCGATCGCCGCTCGATGCGGTTCGCGCTCAGGCCTTGGCGCTCGGCCGCGCCGAGACCTCGGCATGCCAGCGCGCCAGGTTCTTCTGATCGGGCGCGATCGCGATCTTCGACACGCGCCCGAAGTCGATCGCGATCATCGCCGTGATATCCGCGATCGTGTAGTGGTCACCCGCGATAAAGCGCCGGCCCGCCAGGTCTTCGTCGATCCACTTGAGCGCGTCCTCGGCGTTCTGCTTCTGCACCTCCGCATAGGCCGGCACCTGCCGGATGCGTCCCTTGAAGAAGTCGTGCCGCTGCCGGAACGCGTCAGCCACCGGGATGAGCAGGTTAAGTTCGATGCGCCGCTGCCACATCTCGACCACCGCGCGCTCTTTCGCGTTGGCGCCGAACAACGGCGGCTGCGGCTGGATTTCCTCGAAGTAGCGGCAAATCGCGACGCTCTCCGCGATATAAGTGCCATCGTCGAGTTCGAGCACCGGCACGCCGGCGGTTACGTTCTTTTTGCGGAACTCGGCGCCGCGGTTGACCGCGGCCACGATATCAACCGGTTCCATCGGCACCTGGATACCTTTTTCGGCAAGAAACACCCGCACGCGGCGCGGATTCGGCGCCGCCTGGCTGTCGTAAATCTTCATCAAGTCCTCCTGCGCGCCGCGGTTCTCGTCGCTCCAAATCCGCGGCCCCCACCGAATATACAAATCATCGGTTGCAAAATGCTACCGAAACGCCGCTCGCGCGATCCCCTTCTCGCTCTTCGCCATCCTCCCGCGCCCCAGCAGATTCGCGCGTCTCGTTCGATGATTCTTCGCTTCGTGTGGCACAAGTGTGACAAGGCCCGCGAGTCCCATTCGTCCTTGCCCTTTGGCCGGTGACCTGCGATACAAAGAGGTACATCAAGCCTTCACTAGATCTATTAGGAGGGACTGGCGATGGCGCCTCAACACGTCATTTCGGCCGACTCGCACATGATGGAGCCGGCCAACCTCTGGCTCGAGCGTCTCGACGCGAAATTCCGCGATCGCGCGCCGCGCGTGATTCGCAGCGAAGGCAAGGGCGGCCACCTGTTCGTCGCGCCCGGCCTGCAGCCGTTTCCGGTCGCGGGCGGCTTTGCCGCGGGGCGCAGCGGACAGGAGCTTAAGGAGTTCCTGAGCCGCGCCAACGGCGAAGACAGCCATGCAACGGCGCGGCCCAGCGGATGGGACCCGGTCGAGCGCGTCAAGGATCAGGATATCGACGGCGTCCATGCCGAGGTGCTTTATACCACGCTCGGGATGCCGCTGTTTGGACTCGACGACGCCGAGCTGCAGCGCGCCTGCTTTCGCACCTACAACGATTGGGTCGCCGAGTTCGCCTCGCACGACCGCAAGCGCTTTCATGCGATCGCGCTGGTCTCGCTCGAGGATATCGGCGAAGGCGCCAAAGAACTCGCTCGCGTGGCCAAGCTTGGACTCAAGGGCGCCATGATCTGGGGCGCCCCGCCGCGCGAGAAGCCCTATTACCTGCGCGACTACGATCCCTTCTGGCAGGCCGCGCAGGACCTCGAGATGCCGCTGTCGCTGCACGTCGTCACCGGCAAGAAGCCGCCCAAGTCCAAGGAGGATCGCGAGAAGGTCAAGTCGCGCAATCCTTCGTTCGCGCGCGGCTACATGAGCCTGATTCACGAGGTCCAGAAGTCGCTCACCGATATCATCTTCGGCGGCGTGCTGATGCGCTATCCGACGCTGCGTATCGTCTCGGCCGAAAACGACGTGGGCTGGATCGCGCATTACATGTACCGGCTCGATCACGCGTTCGAGAAATTCGGCGCGCTGTCGTCGGATCCACTCGAGATGAAGCCCAGCGAATACGTCCGGCGGCAGTTGTGGGCGACCTTCCAGGACGATCCGATCGGCCCGATGCTGTTCCGCTTTTTCGGCGAGGACAACTTCATGTGGGCGTCGGATTTTCCGCATACCGACTCGACCTGGCCCAATTCGCTCAAGGTGATCGACCAGGATTTCGACGGCGTGCCCGACCCGGTGCGGCGGAAAATCATCTGCGACAACGCGGCGCGCCTTTATCATATCGATTTGAACTGACTATTGGAGCTTTCCCGTTCGCCCGCCCGCGGACGAACGGCGTAATCGAGGCGACGCCTCGCACAGGGGAACATGCATGGCTCATGATCTGGTTATCAAGAACGGCACGGTGGTCGACGGAACCGGCGCGCCGCGCTATCGCGCGGATATCGCCGTCGACGGCGATCGCATCGTCGAAATCGGCAAGGTCAGCGCCGGCGGCAAAAAGGTCATCGACGCAACCGACCTGATCGTGTCGCCCGGCTTCGTCGATCCGCATACTCATTACGACGCGCAGATCTGCTGGGATCCGATGCTCAGTTGCACCTCCTGGCACGGCATTACCTCGGTCGTGATGGGTAATTGCGGCGTCGGCGTCGCCCCGTGCAAACCCGACAACCGCGAGATCACCGCGTGGGATTTGACCAACGTCGAGGCCATTCCGTTCGATTCGCTGGTCAAGGGCGTGACCTGGGACTGGGAGACCTTCCCCGAGTTTCTCGACGCCGCGCAAAAGCGCCGCAGCGGTATCAACCTCGGATTCCTCGCGCCACTCACCCCGTTTCGCCACTTCGTAATGGGCAAGGAATCGATGGAGCGCGCGGCCACCGCGAAAGAGACTGAGCATATCGCGGCCCTGCTCGGCGAAGCGATGACCGCCGGCGCCGTCGGCTTCTCGACCACCACGCTCGCCCAGCACATCGGCTTCCAGGGCACCCCGCTGGCCTGCCGCCTGGCCAGCAAAGACGAACTCCGCTCCTACGCCAACGTGCTCAAGGCGCAGGGCAAGGGCTCGATCGAAGTCGCGCTGACCAAGAAGATCGGCCGCGTCAGCGACAGCGAGTACGAGTTGCTCGACATGCTGCTCAGCGAGAGCGGACGCCCGGTGACCTGGCTCGCGATGGCCACCACGCCCAAGAATCCCGAACGCGCCAACGAGACGCTCGATCGCCTGGCGCCGCTCATCAGCCGCGGCGGCCTGCCGCAGATCCTGTGCAAGCCGTTCGTCGCGCAGCTCGATCTGCGTAATCCGTTTACCTTCGCCGACATGGAATCGTGGAACCACGTCTTCAATCTGCCGGTCGAAAGCCAGAAGCGCATCTACGCGGACCCGGCCTTCCGCGCGTCGTTCCGGCAGGATCTGATGAAGCCGCATCTGTTTACCGGCAAATGGCATCGCGTGGAAATCCTCGAAGTGACTAATCCGGCGCTCAAGCAGTTCGAACGCAAGACCGTCGCCGACGTCGCCGAGATTCGCCACGCCGATCCGCTCGATACGTTCCTTAACCTGGCAATCGAGGACGACCTCAATATCCAGTACACCATGGCGCAGTATCACGAAGACGGTATCCGCCAGTTGATTACGGACCCGCGCACGATGATCGGACTGTCCGACGGCGGCGCCCACGTCGACATGCTCTGCGACGCCGGCTACGCAACCTACCTGCTGGGCCATTGGGTCCGCGAGCGCGAGGCGATCACGCTCGAACACGCCGTCAAGCGCATCACCTCCGAACCGGCCGATTTCTTCGGCATCCGCGAGCGCGGACGCCTCAAGTCCGGATGGAAGGCCGACCTCACGCTGTTCGACTACAAGACCGTCAACTCGGCCAAGCGGGCGAAGATGCAAAACGATCTGCCCGGCGGCGGACGGCGCCTGGTCATGCCGGCCGAGGGTATCGAGTACACCGTCGTCAACGGCACCATGCTCTACGAGCACGGCAAGCATAGCGGCGCGCTGCCCGGCGAGGTTCTCCGCTCGACCGCCGCCTGACCTGAATCGCTAGTACGCACACGGGGTCGCAGGCATGGCGCCTGCGGCCCCGTTTTCTTTTTCCCGGATTCGATTCTGAGTATTCGCGCCCGGCCGCGAATACTATTTGCACAATAGCTAGTACGGACGCCGCGTGCGCGGATCGACCCCCGCGATGCGCCATCCCGGATGATCGGGCAGCAGATGCGCGTGGCCCGCGCCGAACAGATGCTCGCGCAGCGTCTCGCCACCGCTCGCGATGCTCGCATCGGAGCCCCGTATGCGTCCGCGCCGCTGCAGTTCCGGCACCACCAGGTCGATAAAGTCGGTGAAGCTGCCCGGCTGATAGATCGGCACCAGATTGATGCCGTCGATATCGGCCTCGTCAGCCCAGCGCTCGATTTCCTGGGCGACCTGCGCCGCGTCGCCCGTGATCAACGGAATGAGGCTCGCGAGCTTCATCTCCTCGCGCGCGTCGGCCAGCGTCGCGATCCGTCCCGGATGCGCCGCGGTGAACCAGCGCGCCGCCGCCTTGATCCCTTCCGAATCCAGCCCGTCGAGCACGTCGTCGTCCTTGAACTTTGCCAGATCGATTCCGGTCCATCCGCCGAACAGCGCTAAGCCGCCCTCCGGACTCGCGTACGATCGCAGCCGCCGCTCCTTGAGCCGCGCCTCTTCCGCGGTCTCCGCGACGACCACCGCGATTCCGGCGAGCAGCTTGATATGCGCCGGGTCGCGGCCCTCCTCGCGCGCCGCCGCGCGGATCCGCGCGACGCGCGGCCGCGCCGCCTCGACCGTCGGATAGGTGACGAAAATCGCCTCGCCATGGCGCGCGCCAAAGCGGATGCCGCGGCCCGATTGCCCCGCCTGCAACAGCATCGGCGTGCGCTGCGGCGACGGCTCGCACATATGCGGCCCCGCAACCTCGAAGTAGGTGCCGCGATGATTTATCGGATGCACCTTGGCCGGATCGACGTGCATATCGCGCGCCCCGTCGCGCACCATCGCGCCGTCTTCCCAGCTCGCCTCCCACAATTTGTAGACCACCTCCATGTATTCCTCGGCACGCTCGTAGCGCTGGTCATGCCCGAGCAGACCACCCATGCCGTTGCGCGAGGCGCTGCCGAGATAAGAGGTGACGATATTCCAGCCGACCCGGCCGCCGGTAAAATGATCGAGCGAGGATAAGAGCTTGGCCGTGTGGAACGGCGGATAGTAGGCCGTGCTGTAAGTCGAAATGAAGCCCAGATGGCGGGTTGCCGCGGCCATCGCGGGAAACAGCACGGTCGGATCGTTGCCGGGAAATTGCACGGCGTGGCGGATGCCGGCCTCGGCGCTGCCGCGATAGACGTCGTACGCGCCGTGAACGTCGGCGAAGAACAGCGAATCGAATCCACCGCGCTCGAGCAACTGCGCCAGGTCGATCCAGTGGTGGGTCTGCGTGTAGCCGGTCGACGTGCGCTCGCGCGGATTGCGATACTGGCCAAACGATTGCAGCGCGGCCGAGCATTGATTGAACGCGTTGAGATGAATCTTTTTCATGGTAAACCGACGCGCGCCGCGCTTCGTCCGCCGCCCTCCCCATCGAGCATAGCCGTGCGCGTGGCACCGTTCATGCTCGAATTACATCGTCGAAGGCAATAACATTGAAGTTCCACGAATGAAACCACTCTCATCCATAGCCGCTCTGCTGGTTCTCGGGTTGACGACCGCCCTTCTCGGGTCGTGCCCCACGTTCGCTTCCGCACAAGAGACGCTGGTCGTGCCGGCGCCATCCTCACAGGGGCCGCCACCGATGCGCTACAAACCGCGGCCGACCCCCCGTCCCGCGCCGCCGCCAGTACCCGAGCAAAACAACCTCGAGACTCTGCCGTCCGAGGTCGCGCCAACCCCGCCGCCGGCGATGGCGCCCGAGCCGGCGCCACCGCCGGAGCCCGCACCGGAACCCGAAGCCGTCGCGCCGCTGCAACCGATGCTCCCGGCGATTTTCCGCGGCTGCTGGCAAGGCGCGGTCGAGTGGGTCGATTCGATCGAGCGGCTGCCCGGCGCCGCCAAGATCGGTCCGTGGACGCCCAAGACCTATCGGCTATGTTACGAGCGCTATGGCAACGGGCCGTTCCAGTTGACCTTGACCGAGGCGGGTATCCAGCACAACAGCAAAATCATCAATTCGCAGGGCGTCATGCACGCGCTCTCGACCGACGGCCGCACCTACGCGACGATGCAGGCTTTTCTGCATTTCGACGAATACCATGTCCGTAACTATTTCGGCGGCGCGACTTTTCCAGTCGATGAAACTACGCGTCTCCAATGCGACATCCAGCCCGACGGGATGCACGTGTCGGGCAACGTCTATGGCATGCGCGACGGCAGCCCGTGGTTCCGTGCCTACTGGCATACTGTATTCGTGCACGTCCCCGACTGATCGCCCTTACGCGCGCAGGCGGCCCGCTCGATCGACCCGCGTGCGCAGCGCATCGAGCTCCGCGGCCGACGGTGCTTCGGTCACCGGCACCGTTGCCGGCAAAACGAATTCAAAGCCGGTCTCGCGCTTGACCTGCGCGACCGTCACCCCCGGATGAACCGAACCCAGGCGCATCCGCTTGGTCTCGTCGTCAAAATCGAATACGCAGAGCGGCGTGACGCATTGGCGGGGACCGCCGCCAGGAATACCCAGTTTGCGCCGCGCGTCCGCGCCTCCCGTACCCCATCCATACGCGCTTACATAGTCGCATTTTCCGGTTAGCACGCGCGGGTTATGGCTATTGAGCACAATATAATATCGGCCGACGTGGGTACTCAGTGACGGCGTACCGACCGACCCCGGCCCGCGAAATTTGAGCCGCCGATAATCCGCGCCGACGCCGATCAGATTAGTGTTGCCGAAGGCGTCGACCTGCACGCCGCCGATAAAGAAGACGTGATTGCCCCAGTCCTTGACCCGGTCAAAGCGATGACCCGTGTCGCTGAACGATTCCGCCCAGCGCACCACGCGGCGATCCCAACCATAGGCGGGCATCGGGATCGTCTCGAGATGCGCGGCGTTCATGCGCGCGCCCAGAAACACCAGATCCATGTTGGGGCCGTGCGTCAGATGGGCCAGGCGCACGGCCGCTTCCGGCACCGGCGACGCCACGCCGACGCGCAGCACTTCGCCGTCGTTGAGCTGGCGGGAGAGATAAATCGCCATCAGCTCGGAGATCGAATAGTCATTTTCCATAGCGGCCTCGATTCGCCGGGCGGTATCTACTTATTCGCGCGATCCGATTACTCATTCGCATGGCCAGCCCCGGCCGTCTGCCGGGCGGCCCAGTCGGGCGCGAAACGCTGCGCATAGCCTTTCGGGTAGCGCGAGCTGAAAACGATCGCGGCGACCAGCAGCGATAACGGCAAGAGCAGGCCGAGCATCAGCAAATTCCCCGTCTTCAAAGCTAAAACCCCCAGCCCGGCATTGATCGTGAACACCACGCCGAAGACCACTGTCAGGATCACGTTCAGACGCATGAACAGCGGCTCCTTCCAGACTTCTGGCGGTGTCTGCTCGCGCGCGTACTGGATTGTAAACGGAAAGCCAATGAATAGCGTGACCCAGGTGACTAGCGCAAAGACCGCCCAGGTCAGGAATATATTGTAATCCTTGAACAGCATCGGCCCGGCGGCGATCGTCGTCACCAGCGAAAACGCGAAGAACGCGGCCGTCGTGCAGCTCATGATTTTAGTGGCATGGCATCGGTACTCTTGCCCGACGATCACCAGCGCGATCGCAAGTCCGCCGAGCGAGCCAACGATCCAGTGGCCGCCGCCCGACACCACGGCATAGACAATCCATGCGACCATGCCGAAGTTGGTAGCCGCACTGCCGCCCGCTGGCACGTTCTGCGTCATACTCATTCCTCGCAATTATTCACCGCGAATACTTAGTACTCGTGCAGCGCCAGCAGCCGCTTGATCCCGATCAACTCCAGATAATCGGCGTTGGTCGCGGGCTTGCGGCAATAGCGATCGAGCCATCCGCCGAGCGCGGCGCGATCGCCCGCTGCGGCCTGCCCGGCGGCGTCGCTGTAGAGCTTGAGATTTTCATTGTCCTGAACGTAGAAGCCGCGCGAATAGAACGGATGCGCGCCGTAGGGCGCGCGCACAATCGCGTCGGCGGCGGCAATTGTCGTCTTCCACGGATCGGCGCGCACCTGCTCGTTCGAGATGACCTGCTCGACCTGCACGATCGTGCGATCGGCCGCGCGCTGCATGAACAGATCGATCCATCCGGGACCGCCCAGATGCTGCACGTTGCCATAGGCGTCGGAATGCGCCGCGTGCAGAAGCGCCACGTCGGGCTTGATTGGCGGCACCGCGATCAGCGTCTCGCCGCGCAGCGGATCCTTGAATACCTTGAGCTCCGGGTTGACCTCGGGTATCGACGTGCCGACGCCGCCGCGCCACGGCAGGAACGGCAGCGCCTGCGCGGCGGCCTGCAGGCCGGCGCACAGAATTCCCTCTTCGCATTCCCAGACTTCGATCTCGCCGCGTTCGGCCGCCCGGCGAAACACCGGCGTGACCGGATGGCCGAAGCCGCCACCCGCGTAGTAGCTGACCACCTTTTTCACCGCGCCCGCCGCTACCAGCATGTCGAGCGAAAAGCCGGCATCGACCACCGTCAGGTCCTTCACACCGCGGCGGATTATCTGGCGCAACAGCGCCATCGGCGTCGGCTGTCCGATCGCGATCGTCATGCCGCTCTCGATCCACGCCGCAGCCGCAGTCTCATCGATTATGCGTTCGCGCCGCTCCATGTTCATCGCCAATACGCTCCTCCGAATGCCGCGCGGGCAAGGCCGTCCCAGTCTGATGCGAACGCCGGTGCGGCGGCAAGCGCCTCGGCGATCGTTCACGCGGCGTTTGGCGGATGCGCCGCGAGGTTAGTAGACTCCGGCCGAACTCATTCCACGCGCGAGGCGCAAGGGGAAATCCGGCCATGGCTATGATCACGCTCGACGATTACGCCAACAAGTACCGCCATATCAAGATCGAACGGCGCGACGGCATCCTGCAGATGACGCTGCATACCGACGGCGCCGAACTCAAATGGGGCATGGGTCCGCACGAGGAATTGTCCTACGCCTTCAACGATGTCGCGCGCGACCGTGACAACCGCTGCGTGATTATCACCGGCACCGGCAACGCCTTTTGCGCCGAGGTCGACGCCGGCAAAGGCCGCGGCGTCCCGATCACCGGCGACGGCTCGCCGCAGCCCGCCGGCGTCCGCGCCACCACCTGGGATCATATCTACAACGACGCCAAGTACCTGCTGATGAACCATCTCAATATCGAGGTGCCGATGATCGCCGCGGTCAACGGCCCGGCGCTGATCCACGCCGAACTCGCCGTGCTCTGCGACATCGTGCTCGCCTCCGACACCGCCGCGTTTCAGGACGCGCCCCATTTCCCCAACGGCATCGTGCCCGGCGACGGCGTGCACATCGTATGGCCGCTGGTGCTCGGTCCCAATCGCGGACGCTACTTCCTGCTCACCGGGCAAAAACTCTCAGCGCGCGAATCGCTCGACCTCGGCGTGGTCAGCGAGGTGATGCCGCAAAGCCAGTTGCTGCCGCGGGCCTGGGAACTCGCCCGCCAGATCACGATCAAGCCGTCGCTTTCGGTGCGCTACGCGCGCGTCGCCCTGACCCAGCAGCTCAAGAAACTGATGCTCGATAATCTCGGCTACGGCCTGGCCCTCGAGGGATTGAGCGCGGGACAATCGTGGCCCGGCGCCCGCGAAAAGAAGTAGCGCGGCGAGGGCGTGCGGCGGCCGCCGCCGGCCGGCAAATCAGTGTCGCGCGCCGCGCAATCTGCTGGACGAATCATGGGGCATCCGTGGTAAGACATGAGACGGCGGCGCGTTAGCCTGCCGCGCCGATCAGGAAAGGAGAACGCAATGAAACTCGGAATGTTCCTCATGCCATCGCATCCGCCGGAGCGTGGCCTGAAGGCCGGCCAGGAATGGGACCTCGAAGTAATTCGCACCGCCGACCGCCTCGGCTATACCGAATGCTGGATGGGTGAGCACTTCACCTCGCCGTGGGAACCCAATCCGGCCCCCGACCTCCTGATCGCCCAGGCTCTCATGCAGACCACCCGGATCAAGCTCGCCCCCGGCGCGCATCTGCTGCCCTATCATCATCCGGCCGAACTGGCCTGCCGCGTCGCCTTCATGGACCATCTGGCCGAGGGACGCTACATGCTCGGCATCGGCGCGAGCGGACTGCCGAGCGACTGGCAACTGTTCTGCGTCGACGGCAGGGGCGGCGAAACCCGCGAGATGACGCGCGAGTCGCTCGACATCATGCTCAAGATCTGGGCGTCGGACGGCGGCTATGAGCATCACGGGAAATACTGGGACGTTAACGTGCCCAAGCCGATGCTCGGCACGCTCAAGCATCACATCAAGCCCCTGCAGCAGCCCCATCCGCCGATCGGTATTGCCGGCTTCAGCCCCAATTCCGATACGCTCAAGCTGGCCGGCGAGCACGGCTTTATCCCGCTCAGCCTCAACCTGAGCAACTCATATATCAAGTCGCATTGGGACGCCGTGACCGAAGGCGCGAAACGCTCCGGCCGCACGCCCGACCGCGCCGACTGGCGCATCGTGCGCGAAATCTTTGTCGCCGATACCGACGACGAGGCCTACAAGGGCTGCGTGCAGAGCGGGATGGGCCGCATGATGCGCGAGTATCTGCTGCCGCTCTTTCACGAATTCCAGTTCACCAAGTATTTCAAGCACGACGAGAGCGTCGCCGACGCCGACGTCACGCCCGAATATCTTGCGCATCACGGATGGCTGGTCGGGTCACCCGCAACCGTCAAACGCAAGCTCGGCGAGATGAGCGACGAGGTCGGCGGCTTCGGCACGCTGCTGCATTTCGGCTTCGATTACGCTGACAATCCGGCGCCCTGGTTCAAGTCGATGCGTCTGATGGTCGAAGAAGTGATGCCGCATTTTGAGGACCGCAAGTCCAACGGCGTCGCCGCCGGCGCCCACGCGTAGCGGTCTCTGCGCGCCGCGTCGCGGCCGCTTCAATCCCGCCGACGGGCGTCCGTATCGAATGCGGGCGTCCGCGGCTATTTCCCCGACTGTGGCCGCGGGGTCCGATGAACCCTAAACCACGGCAACCGCGAGGTGTCGATGAGCGAATACACGATTAAAGATAAAGTCGCCGTGATCGGCGTCGGCGAGACGACTTATTACAAGCGCGCGCAGGCCCCGGTCAGCGAATTCCGCCTCGCCTGCGAGGCGATCATCAAGGCCGCCGACGACGCCGGCATCGACGTCAAGGATATCGACGGCATCTCGGGCTACGCCGACGATCGCAACGACGCGTCGCGCCTCGCCACCGCGCTCGGCCTCAAGCATCTCGGCTTCGCCGGGATGGTCTGGGGTGGCGGTGGTGGCGGCGGCTCGGGCGCGGTCGGCAATGCGGCGGCGGCGCTGGTCGCCGGCTACGCCAAATACGTCGTCGTCTTTCGCGCGCTCGCCCAGGGCCAGTTCGGCCGCTTCGGCCAGGCCCCTGTCACCAATTCCGTCTCTGGCGCGCCCGCCTTCACCGCCCCCTACGGCCTCTATGTCCCCGCGCAATGGGTCGCCCTGCGCACCCGCCGCTTCATGCATCAGTACGGCATCAACCAGGAGCCGCTGGCCGCCGTCGCGATGGCCGATTACTACCACGCGCAGTTCAATCCCCGCGCCGTGATGTACGGCCGGCCGCTGACCCGCGCCGAGTACGACAAGTCGCGCTGGATCGTCGAGCCGTTCCATCTCTACGATTGCTGCATGGAGAACGACGGCTCCGCCGCCCTGATTCTGACCACCGCCGACCGCGCGCGCGACGCCAAACAGAAGCCCGCCTACCTGATGGCCGCCGCACAGGGCTCGAACTATCGCCATAACGCGACCGTCGAGAACTCGGCCGACTACGCCTCGTCCAACTTCAAGACGCTCGCGCCGCGCCTGTTCGAGATGGCCGGTATCACGCCCAAGGATGTCGACTGCGCGCAAATCTACGAGCACTTCAGCGGCGCCGTGATGATCTCCCTGGTCGAGCACGGCTTCTGCAAGCCCGAGGAGGTGATGGACTTCGTCACTTACGACAACATCACCGCGCCCAAGGGCAAGCTCCCAATCAACACCAGCGGCGGCAACATCGCCGAATGCTACATGCACGGACTCGAACTGGTGAACGAAGCGGTGCGCCAGGTCCGCGGCGATTCGACCTGCCAGGTGCCCGGCGCGAAGATCTCGCTCGTCGCCTCAGGCCCGATGGTCTCGCCGGTCACCGATCTCATCGTTCATAGTATTTGAAGGGAGCGTCTGCGATGGCCGAAAATATTAAACCTGACGATAAGAAATACTACCTGCCCGAGGGTCTGCCCGCGCCGCGCGCGCAGCGCACCGGAGTCGATAAGGAATTCTGGGACGCGACCAAGCGGCACGAGCTGGTCGTGCAGAAATGCAACTCCTGCGGCGCCTTCCAATGGGGCCCCGAGGTGCTCTGCCATCAATGCCATTCGTTCGAGATGGGCTGGCAGAAAGTCGCGGGCCGCGGCCGGCTCTATAGCTGGGTGCGATGCTGGAATCCGGTCCATCCCGCCCTCAAGGACGCCTGCCCGTATATCGTCGCGGTGGTCGAACTGCCCGACGCCGGCAACATCCGCATGGTCGGCAATCTGCTCGGCGACCCGCATCAGAATCCGCCCTTCGACTCGGCCGTCGAGGCGGTCTTCGAGGACCATCCCGACGCCACGCTGGTGCAATGGAAGGTGACGGCTAAGTAACTCGCACCCGCCGCACTGCCATCGCCAGGGAACCTCTGCGCAGGCTCCATTTTGTCATTCTGAGCGCAGGCTGCCAAAGCGAAGAATCCCGTGCGGTTGATTACTTTATAAACTTATCAACGCGACAGCACACTACCCGCGCGCGCCTGCACGCCGTAGAGCATCGCCCATAGCGCCGATAGCGCCGCGTCCGCCGCCTGAACCACCGCGTCCGCGCCCGCCGTGTCGGGCGCCAGCCGCTCGATCAACTCCGCGCCGACGCGCGCATGGTAGACGTCGGTCTCCTGATGCGCCGTGAAGAACTCGATCGTGCGCGCGTCGGTCACGCCGTAATATCGCTTCAGCCCATCGATCTTGGTGGCGGCGACCGCGGGAATCTGCGCTTCATAGACGTAGAGCGCGGCGAGTCCGGCCGCGACCGGCGCGTCGTGCGCCAGCCGATTGAACGTAGCGACCAGGTTGCGCGTTTCGGGCGCCGGCGGGGTCGCGATCACCTGTTCGCGCGCGATACCCAGTCCTTCGCCGAAGCGCAGCCAAAGCTCCGGATGGTTGTCGGCGCCGCGTTCCTCGTCGATCAGATTTTCGAGGATCGCCTGCCGCGCGCCCAGGTCGTCGCATCGCGAATGGATCGCGCTCAGATAACGCGGAAACGCCTCAACGTGGCGATAGTACTGCGCCGCATACTCGCGCAGGGTTTCGCGCGACAAACGCCCGGCGCTCCAATCCTGGTAAAACGGATGCTCCAGCAGATGGCGCTCCGCGATCATCACATCCAGCCTCGCGATCAATCCCTGGTCGAACATCTCAAACTCTCTCCCGTCCAAGCTATTTTCACTTCCAATCCGGCCGCGCCACAACCATACCGGCGCCCGCGCGCGCGATCGAGCGCCGCGCGAATTTTTGCGGCTACTTCGACGGCGTGCCGGTCGCGTCCGCGATCAATTCCGCCAGGTCGCGCACCCGCATCTGGTCCTCGAGCGATCGCGACTTGAGCGCGTCTTCCATCTGCGTCATGCAGAACGGGCAGCCCACCGCCATCGTTTCGGGCTTGGCCTGATTGAGCTGATCGAAGCGCGTCTGGTTGATCCGCGTGCCGCCCTTTTCCTCCTTCCAGAAGCATCCGCCGCCCGCGCCGCAGCAAAACGTGCGGTTCTTGCTCAAATCGACATCGACGACCTCGGCGCCGGGAATCGCCTTGAGCGCCGATCGCGCGCCGTCCCATTTCCGATTATGCCGCGCCATGTAGCACGGATCGTGATAAGTCACGCGCTGCGCCAGTTCTTTATGCGGCTTCAGGCGCCCCGCCTGGATCAACTCGTCGATAAACTCCGCCTCGTGCATCACCTCGGTCTCGGCGAGCCCGAAGTCGGGATACTCATTCTTGAGATTGTGGAAGCAATGCGGACATTGCGTCACGATGCGCCGCGGCTTGTAGCGATTGATGGTCTCGGCATTCTGCCCGGCGACCGACGCGTAGAGATATTCGTTGCCCAGCCGCCGTGCCGGATCGCCCGTGCAGATCTCTTCGGTGCCCAGGATGCCAAAGCGCACGCCCGCCTGCTTCATCAGTCCGGCGAACGATCGGCTGACCTTCTGATTGCGCTCGTCGTACGACCCCGCGCATCCGACCCAGTACAGCACGTCCAGCTCTTCGGGTTTCTCGACCTCGGCCATCACCGGGATGTCCAGTCCGGCCGCCCACTCGGCGCGCTTTTCCTGCGCGAGTCCCCACGGATTGCCCTGGTTCTCGATTCCCTTGAAGGCGTTGGTCGCCTGCGTGGGAAACTTCGACTCCATCAGCGTCTGATGCCGCCGCATGTCGACGATGCGCTGGATATGCTCGATCCCGACCGGGCAGCCCTCTTCGCACCATCCGCAAGTCGTGCAGCCCCAGATTACGTCTTCGGTCGCGACCTCGGTGATCATGTCAGGACCGTCATAGGCGTGCGACTCGGCCCCATGCCCCGCATGGCCGCCCGGCGCGCCGTGCTCGGCGTGCGCGGTATGCGCGGCGATCGCGAGCAGCGTCGGCGCCTTGTCGAGCAGATGCTCGCGCTGCGCAATCACCAGGAACTTCGGATTGAGCGCCTTGCCCGTGTTGACCGTCGGGCAGTTGATCGTACATCGCCCGCACTCGAGGCACGACGCCATATCGAGCAACTGCTTCCACGAATATTGCTCGACCTGCGCCACGCCAAACGTCTCCGCATTTTCAAAATCCTTGATCGGCGCGAGCCGCCCGCGCGGTCCCAGGTTGCGGAAGTAGAGGTTCAGCGGCGCGATCAGGAAATGGCGCAGCTTGGTAAACGGCAGGCAAAACAGCAGCCCGTACACCAGCATCACGTGAAACAGCCACAGGTAGCGATGGAACGTCGCGCCGGCGCCGAGCGCGCCTTCGATCCGCCCCATCGCACGGCCGATATAGGCCCATTCGACGAAGCCCGGCGGATTCGCGTTGATCCGCGCGCCCTCGAGCATCAGGCCGGTGATCGGCACCAGCGTCAGCAGTAGCAGCGGCAGCCAGTAGCCGACGCGATTCTCCCAGTTGTATTGCAGCTTGTCGTTGGCCGGATGGTCGAGCAGCGCCGGCTTGACGATCGCGCGGCGCATGCTCGCGCCGATCACGCCCGCGATCAGGAGCAGGAAGCAGGTGTCCATCACGGCTTTGAACACCAGGTAGAAGTCGCCGTAATAGAAGTAAAGGTGGATGCCGAACAGTCCCAGGAACCGGCGCATATCGTCGTTGACAAAGACGATGCTGGTGCCGATGAATAGCCCCGTGAACGCGACCAGAAACGCGTAATGCATCCAGCCCCAGGTCTCGCGCCCGACGAAGCCCTGGCCCACCCCATCGCGAAACGACATGAACAGCCGGCGCACCGGCTGGTCGAAGCGGCTCTCGGCGGTCGCCGTGCCCTGGGTGACGATGCGGTACCATTTCAGACCGACCCAGACGAACGCCGCCGTCAGCGGGATCAGCATGCCGTAGAGCAGCACGACGAAGACCGTCGGGATGTTCCAGAGGATCTGGCGAGTGACTTCCTGGTTCATGTGGCTCCGGTGAGTGTCACCGCGGCGCTCCCTGGGGCGGGTGTCACGCGCGGCGCAAACTCGATCTCTCCAGATGGGTTTTAGAGAGCCGCGCCCCCAATTTCAATCAGCGGCACCGTCGAGGACGGCGTGTCCAACGGCAACTCAACGCACCGCGCGGCCTGATTCCATGGCCCGATCCGATCCGCGCATCCTCATTCTCATCGCGTAAAAATGCGGCGATCAACCTTTTCTTTGCTCTTAAGGGGGTGATCATGTATTACAAATTGTGTTACATAATTTGCAATGGCTGCCTTGAACGTCAGAATCGATCCGCGGACGGCCGCCTATCTCGAGCGCCTCGCGCACGAGACCGGCCGTAGCAAATCCGCGCTCGTGCGCCAGGCGCTCGAAGCTATGCGTGAACAGGGCGCCATAGCCGCGGCCCCGCCCGCTGAAGCCATCGCTCATTTGATTGGATGCTGGGATAGCGGTGGCATGCGGCTCTCTGAGCGCACCGGCGACCGCTTCGCCCAATTGCTGCGGGAAGCGAAAAATGGCCACCGTCCTGATCGACGCCGGACCGCTCGTCGCGCTGATTGACCGCAGCGACCCGTATCATCAGGCCTGCCGCGAGGCGCTCGCCACCATTCGCGATCCGCTCGGCACCGTATGGCCGGCCTTCACCGAAGCCATGTACCTGCTGCGGTCCTCGGCACAGGCCCAGCGGGCGCTATGGGACATGATCAAACTGGGCGCCGTGCGCCTGGCCGAACTCGGCCATGACGATTGCCCGCGCATGAGTGAGTTGATGTGGAAGTACCGCGACCTGCCAATGGACCTGGCCGATGCCGCACTGGTCAGGGTGGCCGAGCGCGAGCGCCTGCGGCGCGTTTTTACGGTCGACCGGCACGATTTCGAGGTCTATCGACCGCATCGCCTCGGACGCTTCGATATCCTCCCCTGATCGGGGAATCGATGACTGGCGCGCGGCGCGAAGCGCCCATGGCGGCTAGTGCTTGACCTTTTTCATCGCCTCGGCCATCGCGGGCACCGCCTTGAACAGGTCGGCCACCAGCACCACGGCGTGGTCGCCAACCTGCTCACTCGGCCCGCACCTCGACGAGCGCTTCACCCGCACCGCTTCCAGCGGCACGGCGAACGCCACTTCGTTCCAGTCGGCCGCGGCGACGGCGGATGGAGCCTGCGGCCATTTTCTGCTAACACGGCAGTAGGGGCACCTCAGCAAGCATTCCCCAAGGGCCAGTCGGAGGCGCGTAAGATTATGGCGAGCAAAGAATTCGAAGCGCGGCAACTATTCAGAGCCTATCGCAATGGCATCATTTCCGAAGAACTCCTGGCCAAGGAGATGGCGGAGTTGGGCGCTGCTCCGAACGGGAACGGCACTACCGTCACGTCCCAGCCGCGAACTCCGCGGGTCAGGAGTGTGACCGGAGACGCGAGCATCGACAGCGGGGCATTGGGCAAGGCGATGAAGGGGGGCAAGACCTATGACCGGGCGGTGGAGGACCTTGGCAATATCGTTGCCCTGGAACATGTCAACATCACCGTTCCGGACCAGGAAAAAGCGACTTTGTTCTATATCAACGGGCTGGGTCTGACCCGCGACCCCTACATGATGACCGGCCCCGCCAATATGTGGGTCAACGTGGGACGCAGCCAATTCCATCTGCCGACCGGCAAACCGCAAGTTTTGCGCGGCCACGTTGGTGTCGTGATGCCGGACGCCGACTCATTACGGCAACGCCTGGGCACCGTGCGCGAGCCGCTGGCCGGGACTCGCTTCGAGTGCCGTGAGGGCGACGGATTCATTGAGGCGGTCTGCCCGTGGGGCAACCGCATTCGGTGTTATACGCCGAATCAGCGCTTCGGTCCGATGTCGCTTGGAATTCCCTACGTTGAATTCGACGTGCCCGAGGGCAGTGTCGACGGAATAACGCGCTTTTACTCGGAGATCATGGGTGCCCAGGCGGCTGCGCTGGAAGATCGGGAGGGGCGTTTTGCCTGCGTCACGGCCGGCAACGGGCAGAACCTGTTCTTCCGCGAGACCGACCGTCCGATTCCCGCGTATGACCAACATCATATCCAGATCTATATCAACGACTTCTCCGGACCTCATCGGCGCCTGCTGGCCAAGGGGTTGATCACGCAGGAGAGTGACCCGCATCAGTATCGATTTCAGGACGTCGTCGATCTCGATAGCGGCAAAGTACTGTTTACGATCGAACACGAGGTGCGCAGCATGAAGCATCCGCTTTACCTGCGGCCGTTGGTCAATCGCAATCCCGCGCAGAACATCATGCGCTATGAGCCTGGGTCCGACGCTCGGAACTGGGCAATCGCCTCGGTCACTTGAACGGAAGGTGAGCCTCTGTCATCCGAAAAAACTCTGCGCCGCCCATGGCGGCGCGGGCGAGAGGGCGTATTCGTGGTGAAGTCCGTTTTGGACGGGCGTGGGTCAGTGCTTGACCTTTTTCATCGCCTCGACCATTTCGGGTACCGCCTTAAACAGGTCGGCGACCAGCCCGAAATCGGCAACGCTGAAGATCGGCGCCTCTTCATCTTTGTTGATTGCGACGATGGTCTTGGAGTCCTTCATGCCGGCCAGATGCTGAATCGCGCCCGAAATTCCCACCGCCACGTATAGCTCCGGCGCGACCACCTTGCCGGTCTGTCCGACCTGCAGATCGTTCGGCACGAACCCCGCATCGACCGCCGCGCGGCTCGCGCCCATCGCGGCGCCCATCTCATCGACCAGCGGCTCGAGCACGCTCTTGAAGTTCTCGCCCGACTTGAGTCCGCGTCCGCCCGAAACCACGATCCGCGCCTCGGTCAGCTCGGGGCGGTCGCTCTTGATCTCGTTGAAGGCGACGAACTCCATCTTGAGCCCGGCGGGATCGAGCGTGGCCGCCACCTTCTCGATTGGCGCGACCGTCGCCGCCGGCTTGGCCGCGTCGAAGGCCGTGCCCCGCACCGTCACGATCCGCACCGGACCGTCGAGTTCGACGGTCGCGAGCACGTTGCCGGCATACATCGGGCGCACGAAGGTGCCGTCGTCGTTGATCGCGATAATCTCGGACGCCATCGGCACGTTGAGCCGCGCCGCCAGCCGTGGCATCAGATCCTTGCCCAGCGCGGTCGCCGTTGCCAGCACGGTCTCGGCGCCGGTGGTCTTGACCAGCGCGGCAAGCGCCTGTGCCGCCGCGTCGGCCAGGTAATGCGCCAGGCGCGGCTCTTCAAGCACGATCACTCTCGCGACGCCGTACTTGGCGACCTCGGCCGCCACCGTGTCGGCGCCTTCGCCCGCCACCACGGCGCTGCAACTCCCGCCGCGCTTGGCCGCCAGTTCGAGGCCCGCGTTGATCCCGATCAGCGTGGTCTTGGGGAAATGTCCGCCCCGATGTTCAACGAAAACGATCACGTCACCCATTTGAATTAACTCCGGCACCGGGCCACCGCGCCGTAGCGCCGCGCCAATACACTCCGATTGATGCGCATGATGGAAGTCCGCGCCGTCAGATAACTTTGGCCTCGGTATGCAGTACCGCGACCAGCTCCTCGACCGAGGCGACTTTGCGTCCGGCCTGCCGTTTCGCCGGCGCGGTCAATTTCCTGATCTTTAGCTTCGGCGCCAGATCCACGCCCAGACTCTCGGCCGTGATATCCAGCAACGGCTTCTTGCGCGCCTTCATGATGCCCGGCAGCGAGGCATAGCGCGGCTCGTTGAGCCGCAGATCGGTCGTGATCACAGCGGGCAGCGCAAACGCGACGGTCTCCAGGCCGCCATCGGCCTCGCGCACCGCGGTGCATTTCTCGCCCGCGATCTCGATCTTGGAGGCAAAGGTCGCCTGCGGCCAGCCAAGGAATTCCGCGATCATCTGGCCGACCTGGTTCGAGTCGTCGTCGATCGCCTGCTTGCCAATAATCACCAGGCCCGGCTGTTCGTCGCTTGCGACCTTGGCGATCACGCGGGCAATCGCCAGCGGGTCGAGCGGCGTCTCGGTGCGCACCAGGATCGCGCGATCGGCACCCATCGCCAGCCCCGTGCGCAATTGCTCCTGCCACGCCTGTTGCCCGACCGAAATCAGGATGACCTCGCCAGCGCCCTGCTTCTCCTTGATCCTAAGCGCCTCTTCGATCGCAATTTCGTCGAACGGGTTGATCACCCATTTCACGTTATCGGTGGCGATACCCGATCCGTCCGGCAACACGCGGATGGTTGTCGCGGGGTCGGGAACGCGTTTGACGGGAACTAGAATCTTCACGGCGATGTCACTCCGAACGGGCCGCCCATGGCGGCAGGCGTCGCAAATTCGATAGATGGCTCGGGAATAAAATCCGGAACCATCCGACCGTAACAATCGAGAAACGGACAGTCAAACCACACCCTCACGATCCTGATACCCGGCACGGGCGGTCCGACCCGACGCTCCGCCCGGGACGCCATCGCACGCCATCGGCATCCGGTGGCGAACGGAATTGCAGTGAGGCCGGGGGCTATTCGTTGAAGCCGAGGCGATGCGACAGTTCGCGGCCCGCCTCGACGATTAACGGCGCGAGCTCGGCGTCGATCCGCGAGCCCGGAATCCGATACGCGGGTCCGGCCACCGCGAGCGACCCGACGACCGATCGGGTGTAGTCGCGAATCGGCACCGCGACCGAGGTCACGTCTTCGAGGAACTCGCCGCAGTCGACCGAATAGCCGTCACGCGCGACCGCGTGAAGTTGCCCGAGCAGCGCCTCGCGATCGACGATCGTGCTCTCGGTGTATCGTTCGAGGTGCTCGGGCAGCGTCGATCGCAGTTGCTCCTCGACGTCGAAGGCCAGATGCGCTTTGCCGATTGCCGTACAATGCAGCGGCAGGGTCTGGCCGATCGGCGGCGAGATACGCACCGCGCGATCGTCGGGCTCGGCGGCTTCGAGCAATACCACGCCGTCGCGCCGCGCGATCGCGACGAAGGCGCTCTCGCGGCATTTCTTCGCGACATCGGCCAGGATCGGACGCGCTTGCCGCACCAGACCCATATGATGAATATAACGGCGTCCAAGATGCAGACATTTGATCCCGAGACGATAATTTTCGGTCGCCTTGTTCTGCTCGATATAGCCGCGCGCTTCGAGCGTGGCGAGCAGACGGAAGACGTTGTTCTTGTGCAGCTTGAGCCGTTTGGATAGTTCAGTAACGCCGAGTTCATCGACATCGCCGAAGAACTGTTCAACCACATCGAGCGAATGCGCAACCGATTGAATAACGTAGTTTGTCTTGTCGCGCCG